>OLPR01000876.1_pt1 | contig 25862 bp, 21 predicted proteins | sample 1672761 | NCBI WGS metagenome assembly OLPR01 (sample SAMEA3136721, study PRJEB25190) | human gut metagenome | biome: human gut; feature: human-associated habitat; material: faeces | place: Austria | collected 2013 | reverse complement strand
CACCGACTGCAGCGCCAGGTAGTGCTCGCCGTAGTCGAGCAGGTGCTGCAGCTCGGCGCGGAAGGCGTCCAGATGGCGCTCCTCCTCGGCCACGGCCCGCTCGAAGAGGGCCCGCGTTGCGGCATCCTTCTGCTCGCAGGCGATGCGCGCCGCCTCGTTGTAGCTCGCCACGGTGTTCAGCTCGAGCTGCATGGCCAGACGCAGCATCTCAAGCGGCTCGACCAGCGGCCGGGTGCGGAACGAAGGGTTCATCTCGACGTCGCCCCCCAGAAAGAGAATCCGCTCGGCGAAGAGCTCGATGTGGCGCATCTCGGCGATGGCGACGCGGTGCATCAGCTCGGAGAGGTAGCGGTAGCGCGCATCCTCGAAGTGGACGTGGAAGTAGATATACTGCAGTGACGAGGCAATCTCCTTGCCCACGGCGTCGTTGAGCAGCCCGATGCTTACCCGCTGGCTGCTGTTGCGGGTTTCGGTTGTCGTCTCCATACGAAAAAGGTTTTGCACCCGTTGCGGTGCAAAACCCGTTCCGTATTGTTTGTCCGATGCCGCCCGACGCCGCTTTTTTACGCGCATGCCGCGCAAGCAGCGCCGCCTGCGGAGCATCAACGCACGCGCCCCCGTCCGGCCTACCCTTGAGCCCCGTCCGTGCCCCATCCGCGCCTCAGTTCGCAACCTGTTCGCGCCCCGCCCGCGCTCTGGTCTGCGCCCCGGTTCGCGTCCGTGCCCTTATATCTACTTGTGCTCCGGTTCGCGCCAGGAAATGGCTGCCCGCACGGCCGCCTCGCCCGCCTCGTTGCGGATTTCGAAGAGCGTCTCCCCCTCGCGCGTCTGGCACCCCACGCGGAGCAGCTCGCCGTAGCGGCACTCGTGCAGGAAGTGGATGTCGAGCCGCATCCCCCCGTCGCGGGCGAAGCACTCGACGGGCAGCATGTCGAGGCACATCTCGATGTAGCGCATCGTATTGACGTGGCGGTTGAAGTCGATGTCACTGTAGACCACGCGGTGCTCGACGAAGCGCTCGGGCTCGACCGAGCGGATTTTGCGGGGCTTCTCGGCCGGCGACGGCGCGTCGACAATCGCCTCGTTGTGGGCGCGTCCCACCCACGAGAGGTCGACGGCCGTGCGCGTCGTGAGGTCAATCATCGCCCACTGCGTGACGGCCCGCGCGAATTCGTGCCCCGAAGCGTCGCTGAGCGTAAAGTTACGCGTCGAGAGCACCCGTCCGTACTCGTTAATCCACGTGGCGACGGTGTAGTCGGTATACTGCTGCGGGCGCTCGTCGACCTCGATGGCCATGCGCGAGAGGACCCACGAGTGGTTGTCGGCATTGAGCGCATCAACGCCGAAGCCCTTGCCATGGGCGTCGGCACCCGCCACGTTGAGGATGGAGACGCCCAGCGCCGGGAGCGTCGCCCGCAGGGTAAAGTCCACATCCTGAGGCTCGACCCGATATGAATAGAAGGATTTCTGACCCATTTGTCCGAATGCGTTTTGGTTCACACGTCGGAACAAAGATACGAAAAAAGCGTGCCGCGGCGAAAAAAAATCGACCGCCGAAGGCCGCCCTCCGCCGTGGCCGGAGGGTCGACCGACTCCCCGCATACACCCTGGACAGGAGCTCCGGACGACAAAAATTATCGAAAAACGATAAATATTATTTGTTTTTCAAAAAACTAATTGTACATTTGCAAAAAAGAAACCCACACACGTACCGCACATGCAGAACAAGCGACGACTCTACAAGCATCTGATGATTATCTACGTCTTCTACTTCGTGGCGCTGGTCATCGGCTTCCTTTCGACCATCGCCCCGAGCTTCTCGTCGGGCTGACGCGAGGCACAGCAGACGATGGATACCGACTTCACGCAGGGCGACGTGCGCACCTACTACGTCTACGCACCGCTGCGCGCCTCGGGCTCGGAGCTGCCCGCCGTCGAGGGGGTCGGTGCGAACACCTCCGTCTCGGTGGACAACGTCCGGCTGCGCGTCACCGTGCCCGAAAAGTACACGGTCTCGAACTCCCTCAAGGTGATGGCCAACAACGGCTTCGCCTACCTCCTCTCGATGCTCACGGGGGTAGCCTATCTGGCGGTCTTCATCCTCATCGCCCTCATCATCAACTCGCTGCGCAAGTCCATCCGCGACGAGCAGCCGCTGCGCCACGGCAACATCGGCCGCACGCGCGCCATCGGCATCCTGATGCTCGTGGCCGCGCTGAGCGAGTCGTTCATGAAGTACATCAACATCCGCGAGGCCGCCACGCTGCTTCAGGGTTCGGCGCTGCAGGTCGACACCACCTTCCCGCTCAACTACTGGAACATCATCGTCGGCATCCTGATGCTCTTCATGGCCGAGGTGCTCGTGGTGGGCACGCAGCTGAGCGAGGAGCAGAAACTGACCATCTAACCGCACGCAAGGAAATGATTTTCACGGATATATATACGAATAACACAAGGGGGGGGGTATGGCGATAATCATCAATATTGATGTCATGATGGCCAAGCGCAAAATCTCGCTCGGAGAGCTTGCCGAACGGGTGGACATCACGCCGGCCAATCTTTCGATTCTCAAGAACGGCAAGGCCAAGGCCGTCCGCTTCTCGACGCTCGAGGCGATTTGCCGCGAGCTGGAGTGCCAGCCGGGCGACATCATCGAATACCGTCCCGAACCGGCCCCGAACGAGTAAGACGCCGCGGCTGCGGCCTGCAACGAAACAGACGAAAAACCACTTAATACCAACACTATGAAAAAACTGACAATGCTCCTCGTCGCCCTGACGGCAACGGCGAGCGTCATGGCCCAGGGGCCCATGACTCCGATTCCGGCCGACCCCGAGCTGCGCACGGGCAAGCTGGACAACGGCTTGACCTACTACATCCGGCACAACGAAAAGCCGAAGAATCAGGCCGATTTCTACATACTCCACGACGTGGGCGCCATCCAGGAGGAGGACTCGCAGCAGGGTCTGGCACACTTCCTCGAGCACATGGCCTTCAACGGCACGAAAAACCTGCCCGGCAAACAGATGATTGAGTATCTGGAGACCGTCGGCGTGAAGTTCGGCTACAACCTCAACGCCGGAACGACGTGGGACTACACCTGCTACAACATCTCGGACGTGCCGACCCTGCGCCAGGGTGTCATCGACAGCGCCCTGCTCGTCCTGCACGACTGGTCGCACTTCATCGCCCTGCGTCCCGAGGAGATTGACTCGGAGCGCGGCGTCATCATGGAGGAGCTGCGTACGCGCGACGGCGCCTCGTGGCGTTCGACCATGAGCATGCTCCAGGCGCTGGGCAAGGGTACGCTCTACGAGCACCGCAACCTGATTGGCTACCTCGACGGGCTGAAGAACTTCCACCACGACGAGCTGGAGAAGTTCTACACCTCGTGGTACCGTCCCGACTACCAGGCCGTGATTGTCGTGGGTGACGTGGACGTCGACGCCATCGAGCAGAAAATCAAGACGCTGATGGCCGACATCCCGGCTCCGGCGGCCGACGCCCCGAAGAAGGCCGAGATTGTCGTTCCCGACAACGAGGAGCCCATCGTCAGCATCTTCACCGACCCCGAGATGCAGGGTTCGCGCGTACAGCTCTTCATCAAGCGCCGCGCACTGCCCGAGGTGATGAACAACACCGTGCAGGCCGAGATGCTGGACGTCATCAACTCCTACATGACGGTCATGGAGAACGCCCGTCTTGAGGAGTTCCGCATGAAGCCCGACGCACCGTTCCTCGGCGCCGGCATGGGCTCGGGCGAGGTAGGCGTCATCCCGACGCTCGACGCCACGATTTTCACCGCCGCAACGCAGGACGGAGCACTGGCCCGCGGCTTCGAAGCGCTCTATACCGAGCTGGAGAAGATGCGCCGCTACGGCTTCACGCAGGGTGAGTTCGAGCGCGCCCAGGAGACCCTGATGCGCGACGCCGAGCGCAGCTACGCCAACCGCAACGACCGCACCAACGAGGAGTATGTCGAGGAGTATCTGGCCAACTACCGCAGGAATTCGCCCGTACCCGACGCCAAGACCGAGTGGCAGCTCGACAGCATGCTCATCCGCAACATCACGGTCGACGCCGTGAATGCCGTGGCACAGCAGTTCATCACCCCGACCAACCAGGTCATCTTCGTCACGGCGCCCGAGAAGGAGGGCATCACCAACCCGACGGCCGAAGAGCTGCTGGCCATCCGCGACAAGGTCATCTCGTCGGAGGTCGAGGCCTATGAGGACAACGTGGTCAAGGAGCCGCTGATTCCCGAGGGAACCAAGCTGAAGGGTTCGCCCGTCAAGAAGACGACGACCGACCAGACACTGGGCACCACCGAGTGGACGCTGGCCAACGGCACGCGCATCGTCGTGAAGCCCACGACGTTCAAGGCCGACGAGGTGCGCATGAGCGCCACCGCCAAGGGAGGTCTCTCGCTGCTGAGCGACGAGGAGTACTACATGGGTGAGATGATGCCGAGCATCAACGCCATGTCGGGCATCGGCCGCTTCTCGGCCACGGAGCTCCGCAAGCAGCTCTCGGGCAAGTCGGCTTCGGTGCAGAACAACACCTCGGAGTATGCCAGCACCATCAACGGCAGCTGCTCGCCCAAGGACCTCGAGACGATGCTCCAGCTGCTCTACCTCGACTTCACCTCGCCGCGCTTCGACCAGAACGACTACAACACGCTCATCAACACGCTCAACGCACAGCTGGCCAACGTGGAGTCGAACCCCGACTACCTGGCCCAGAAGCGCTTCCTCGAGGTAAGCTACGGCAACAACCCGCGCCGTCAGATGATTTCGCAGGAGCTCGTCTCGAAGTTCGACTTCGCGAAGCTGCCCGCCATCTACGAGAAGCTCTACCCCAATGCCAACAGCTTCACCTTCATCTTCGTGGGCAACGTCGACCTGGAGACGCTCAAGCCGCTGGTCGAGAAGTACATCGGTTCGATTCCCGCCTCGAAGAAGACGAACTTCGTCGACGATAAGGCTTCGGTGGTCAAGGGCGACGTGACGGAGGACTTCCGCGTGGCGATGCAGCAGCCGAAGGTCAACGTGCACTACCTCTTCTCGGGTGATATGCCCTACACCTTCAAGAACAAGCTGGCGCTGACGTTCCTCACGCAGGCGCTCAACGCACGCTACCTCGTCTCGATTCGCGAGGAGAAGGGCGGCACCTACGGCGTGCAGGTCTACGGCACGACCGACTACATCCCGGCCGAGCGCTACGAGATGCACATCAACTTCGACACCAACGAGGAGATGGCCGACGAGCTGCGCGAGATTGTGATGAAGGAGCTCCGGCAGATTGCCGACAACGGCCCGCTGACCGAGGATATCGAGAAGACGCGCGAGTTCCTGCTCAAGAACTGGCAGAACACGCTCGAGCAGAACGGCAGCTGGATGGGTTACCTCCAGTCGAAGTACGGCAGCGGTCTGGACTTCGTACGCGAATACAAGAGCGCGGTGGAGGCACTGGCCAACGCCGACGTGCAGGCCATGGCCCGCAAGGTGCTTGAGGACGGCAACCTGGTGAAGGTCATCATGCGCCCGGCTCCTGCCGAAGAGAAGTAATCCACCGCATGCTTGGGGAGGCAGCCTCCCGAGCACTTCGGAACTCAACTCCGGACCCCTCTTTTGGGGGGCCCGGAGTTTTTTTTGCGCAGATACGGCAGCAGGGGCCGGCCTGAATGCAGCGGGGACAGGAGCCGGGAGCGGGAACGGGTCGTGCCGGGAGCGGGGACAGGGACGCGCCGGGAGCGGGAACGGGAACGTGCCGGAGAAAGAGCGCCGGGGCGGGGACAGGAGCGGAGAGAGGCCAGCGGGGCGGAAGGCCGGGGGACGAGCGCCGGGGCGGGGACAGGAGCGGAGACAGGCCAGCGGGGGCGGGAAGCCGGGGGACGAGCGCCGGAGCGGGGACAGGAGCGGAAGCGATTAAAGGAGCGGAGAGAGGCCAGCGGGGGCGGAAGGCCGCCGGGGAACGAGCGCCGGAAGTAACCGAAAACGATGTCGTACTTCCCCGCAAGGGCTCAATTCCGGTCAGACAATGCCCCCGAGCCGCATGCTCACCCGCAACACCCCTCCGCCAACTTCCGCCCCCTCTCCGCCGCGACGCCACCCCCTCCGCGCATCGTCCTGCTGCCCTCCACCACCCCTCGCTCCATACCTCTGCCAACTTCCCCTCGCCTGCACCACCACGCGGCCTGTTTCTGCCCCGCTCCGCCCGCTCCTGCTCTCTTCCGGAAGGGCCGAAGAGGCCCCCCGCAGGGCCGGGCACCGGCTCCCATCGCCCAAATACGCACAATCGACCCATCGCCCGAACACGCACAAAAAAAGAGCGGCATCCGCTGCCGGATGCCGCCCCATGGAACGGATGCGCCGTCTCTACTCGAGGTCGTCGCCCGTATCGTCCGCTACGGGCGGGTCGTAGGACTCGGCCGGCGTATTGGCCTCAATCCAGTCCTCTTCGAGCAGGTCCTTGAAGTCGAGGTCCTCGATACGGCTTACCGTAATCTGATACTGGGCATAGTCGCGCGACCCGCCCGAATAGGTGCTCTGCTTCGAATAGATGGCAAAGAGACCCAGCACGTTGCCCACGGCGCCGTCCTTCGGAATCGGCTTCATGGCAAAGCGCGAATAGCCGCTCGTGCGCACCGTATAGACACCCGGGTCGGAGGTATAGGTCGCCTGGGGATTGTATGAGATGAGCACCGAGGCGTAGAGCTTCTCGTTGTTGACGCTGTAGGCCCAGCGGTACCAGGGCTGGAACAGCACGGGACGCACGTCGGTGCAGGTCCACGTCGGATAGCTGTTATCGTAGGTGCCGTTCTTCATGGCCGTCGGAACCTCGCCGTTCTGGTTCTTCACGCCGGCATAGCGGACCGTGATGTCCGAGAAGCGGACCAGACGGCCCAGATTCTTCAGCGCCGACTCCTCGTCGGTCACCAGCGTCGTGTAGTTGCTGCTGTTCACCTCGAGGATGTCCCCGTCCTCGAGCTTGCAGGGCTCGCCCGGCAGCACGTGAGCGTCGATGTCGGCAGCCAGTTCGAGGTTCGAGTTGGCATAGAACTTATGCTCCTGCACGACGTTGTAGGAGTCCGACGGAGCGTCGCCCAGCGAGAGCATCATGCGGTAGTTGCCCAGGTAGAGGTCGCGCAGCAGGACATAGACCCAGGTGCTCTCCTTCGTATCGAGGTTGAGCTTGTAGGTCGTGTAGAGCGTACCGCTGAGCTTGAGCTCGATGGCGGCCGTACCGTCGTAGATGTAGAGCGACTTGTAGATGTTGCCCTGCTCGTCGCTCGAAATCACCTTGCCCTTGATGTAGTAGTTGGCAGCCTCGGGCCAGAATGCGGTTCCCGCGCTCTCGAACTCATCTTCGCCCGCGTAGGCCTCGCCCAGCTTGAGCGCCTTGGTGTCGTCCCAGCTCGTGTTTTGACCCGTACCCGAGAGGGAACCGAAACGATTGACAAACTCCTTCTTGAGGTCGAGAATCGAGATATGGGTCAAACCCATGCCCGCCACCTCGTCCTCCTGCCACACCTTTATCTTCGGCGTGTCGAAGTCGTTGTAGCAGCCGACGGTCAGCAGAGCGACGGCCGCAGCCAGAAATATCTTAACGCTTTTCATTGATGCTTATTTTCGGATTAGAAACGGAAATATACATTCAGGTAGTAGGTCGTACCGAGCATGTAGAAGTACTTCGAGTCGAAACGCTTGTACTGCGTACCCTTGTCGGTGCGGACGCGGTTAAGTCGCATCTGCTCGTAACCGCCCGTACGGATGTCCTGGTCGTTGAGCAGGTTCTTCACCTCGAGGCTGAAGCCGAGCATGTACTGACGGTGGATGTACCAGTTCTTGCCGATGCTGGCGCTCAGCGTGAAGGCCGGGTCGAACTTCTCCTGCTTCTGCATCGTACGGATGGCCTGCACGGCGGCTACCTGCTCCTCGACCGACGAAGAGGACGAGGAGAGCACGTCGAGGTAGCTGCGGATGACGGTCGACGTACGGTAGAGCGGGTTCATCGAGAGGTAGACCTTGTCGTAGTAGTTGAAGTTGACCGATGCGAACCAGTTGCGCGGGCCGCGGAAGTCAAGGCCGATGTTGGCGGCCAGCTGCGGCGAGCTCTCCACATGCATCCCCTCCCAGTGTACGCGGTCGTTCTTGACCACCTCCTCGCTGTTGTCGATGGTCTGCACGAAGTTGGGGTCCGACGTATAGGTGTAGTCACCCCAGCTCAGGGCGCCCACTACCGAAAGGCCGTTCCAGATGGGAACCGACACACCCAGCTCGACGCCGTAGTAGCGCTTGTCGATGCCGCTCATGGCGAAGTTGGTGTAGGAGTGGCGCAGGTCGTCGTAGAACGAAATGACCTTCGCCTGGTTGGTCATCTCGGTGTAGTAACCCGACAGACGAGCCTTGATGTAGGGCAGGTTGAGGTTGTAGGTCAGGTCGAGACCCAGCACGTTCTCGGCCGTCAGACCCGGCGTGGTGGTGTTGCGCGTACGCGGCGATACGAACGAGTTGACGAACTTCGGGGCGTTCTGCATGTAGACGATGCTGGCCTCGAGCGAGTGGGCGCCCGAGAACTTGTAGCCGAAGTTGCCCTTGAGGTTGTAGGTCAGGTAGCCGAGCTTCTTCGAGTCGCCGTACGAGTTGTCGGCGAAGAGGCCCTTGCGCCACAGACCCTCGCGGTACATCGACGAATAGCCGACCTCACCGCCGATGTTCATCGAGAAGCCGCCCGTTGCGTAGTTGTAGAAGGCCCAGGCGCTCCCTTCGAGCAGGTGCGCGCGGTAGTTGTAGTTGAACTTGTCGCCTTCACGCACGATGCGGGCATGGCCGTTCTGGAGGTAGTAGTCCAGGTCGTTCTGGTAGTTGACGGGGTCCTGACCCTGGTCACGCTCGGCGAACTTGTCGATGTCGTACCAGTAGTCGCCGCCCAGCAGGTCCTTGATTTCGTCGTAGTACCACGTCCGGTTGGCACGCAGGTTGACTCCGCCGACGATGCGCATCTTGTTGTTGATTTGGTGGGCGACGTTGGCCGCGAAGTTGTAGTCGAGCTGGTCGGTGTGGCGCTCCTCGATGATGATGTTCGAGCGGCGCTGGTTCTCACCGGCATACTGGGCCAGCGTCGGGTCGACATACTGGTTGTCGCGGTAGAAGCGGTCGAAGTCGAGCATTCCGGTCCACACCTCGCCGGCGTGCTTGGCGCGCTGCAGCAGGTCGTAGATGCCCTTGTCGGAGGTCACGCCCGGAACAATCTGGTTGAGGAAGTACGAAGGCAGATAACGGTAGTAGTCACCGCGCGGGTCGCCCGAGTCCTTCCACGAGAGGGCCGAGTAGCCGTTCTTGCCGAAGCGCAGCGACGTGGCGGCCGACAGGCGCGTCCGCTCCGAGATGTCCCACGTGTAGGTCAGCATGGCGATGGGCTCGTGCGTGTTGCGGATGCGCGAGTTGCGCAGCTTGCCGTCCTGATAACCGACGTTGGGGTTGTAGTAGTGGTTGCCGAAGAGGTTGTAGGCCTCCTCGGTCGAAGCCTGCTGCGCACCGCGCTCCGTGGGCGAGGCCATGATGGTCAGACCCAGACGGTGGTTGTCGCCGAAGCGCTTCTCGACCGAACCGAAGTAGGCATAGGAGTTGTAGTAGACACCGTCCACATAGCCGTTGCCGCCCTGACGCGTGCCGACCGAGAAGCCGTACGACCAGCCGTTGTCAAGCTGACCCGAGGCGTAGGAGACCATCACGCGGAAGCGGTAGAGCTGCGTGGCGTTCGAGACGCTCACGCGCAGGCCCTTGCGCATCTGCGAGGCGCGGGCGTTGATGTTCGTCTGACCGGCGATGCCGCCCAGACCGTAGTCCGTGAAACCGAGACCCGAAATGGTCTCCTGGTTGCGCGTCGCATCGTTCAGACCGCTCCACAGCGACCAGGGGCCGTAGCCCGTCATGGCGTCGTTGAAGCGGATGCCGTTCAGATAGATGTCCTGATACTGCGAGTCGTAGCCGCGCACGTTGAAGCGCATCTCGCTGAAGCGGTACGAGGCGATGTTCGTAAAGACATCCTTCGACGCCGAGAGGGCCGACGGAAGCGGCTGCTCGTCGGACGAAGAGCTGTCCATGTCGAGCTCGGCAAAAATCTGGTCATCGAAGGCCTCGGGGCTCGTCAGGGGCGATACGACCACCGACTGGAGGTCCTTCACCGTATTGCCGACGCGCACCACCATGTCGAGCTCCTCGAAGTCGGGCGTAGTGAACGTAATGCGGTGGTTGCCGGCCGGCAGGTTCTCGATTTCGAAGTTACCGTTCTCATCCGTCGTCACCGTCAGGCCCGTGGACTCGAGGGTAACCTTCACGTTGCTCAGCGCTTCGCGTCCCAGGCGGGAAACCACCTTGCCGCGCACGCCTCCGTCCTGAGCCCAGGAGACCGTAGCGGTCGTCACGGCGAGCAGAAGAAAGAGTAGAGATTTCAGTTTCATACAGTTATGTTAAGTGTTATTTGGCTATGTAGATATAGACGGGGAAGTGGTCGCTGAAGCCGCCCTGGAAATCGTTGCCAACGAACGTACGCAGCGGGTAGCCCTTGTACTGGCCCTCCTTCTGGAGCATGTAGGGGCGGCGGAAGATGCCGCCGTAGTACTTCGACTTGCCCACGCGCTGGATTTTCAGCGCACCGGTCGAGCCCGTGGCGAGGTTGTCCGAGACGATGATGTTGTCGAAGAGGTTCCAGGCATCGCGGTAGGCCAGCGTGCCGTAACCCGCCTTGAGCAGCGCGATGAAGGGGTTGAACATGTCGCCCGCCTTCACGTCGGAGATTTTGCCCTTGGCGTGCAGACCCTCGATGACGCTGTCGTCCGTCGCGTCGTCGTTCAGGTCACCCATGACGACCACCTTCACCTCGGGACGGAGCATCTTGACCGAGTCGACAATCGAGCGCACCTGCCGTGCGGCGGCCATGCGCAGCGAGGCCGAGGCCTCCTTGCCGCCCAGACGCGACGGCCAGTGGCTCACCAGGAAGAAGAAGGGCTCCGACTCGATGGTTCCCCACATCGTGACGAAGTCACGCGTACGGAAGTCGGGACGGCCCGGCATGTTGAACTTGATGGCCTGGCTGCCCTCGAGCTTGAAGACGTCGGGGCGGTAGAAGAAGCCCACATCGACACCGCGGGCGTCGGGCGAGTCGTAGTGTACGACCCGGTAGTTGCCGGGGGCGAGCTTCGGAGTGGCAATCACATCCTCCATCACCGCACGGTTCTCGATTTCCGACACGCCGATGACAATCGGGTAATCCTTGTCCTGAGCGGCGATGTCGAAGAGCACGCGCTCCAGGTTGCCGATTTTGCGCGTGTACTTGGCCGTGTTCCAGCGCTTCGGCCCGTCGGGCGTGAACTCCTTGTCGAGCACGTCGGGGTCGGGAATCGTATCGAACAGGTTCTCGAAGTTGTAGAAGACCACTTTATAGGGCTTCTGCGCGAAACCGGCCACGAGCAGCACGGCAAACAGTCCTGTAAGAAGAATTTTCTTCATCATAAAGCTATTGAGTTTGATTCGATTCAGGTTCGTATCTCCTGTATTGGTTGTATCAGTTGCTGATGCCCCAGTCCGACAGCACGAGTCGCTCCTTGACGGCGGCACCGTCGGCCGAGAGGTTGTGGAAGAACTCGAAGCCGGTGAACTCCTCCACCTCGCGCACCGAGCATGCGGCGTCGCCCAGCGTCATGCCGTCGGCCGATGCGTCGTTGGGATAGATGAAGCCGATGGCGCGCAGCTCGTCGGCCGTACACTCCGAGATGGGCTTGTCGCGGAACTCCTTGCGGGCCTGGACCATCACCTTCCAGCAGTGCGACGGCACGGCGATGGGGCCGTTGGCGTTGCTGATGCTCTTCGAGCTCTTGAAGCTGGCACCCGTCACGACGTAGAGCGTGTCGTAGCGGCCCGTTCCGGCCCACGTGCGCTCGCTGTTCTCGAGGTTGCCCCACGAACCGCCGTTGAACGAGCCGTTCTGCGGCATCATGTTGGTGGCATAGAAGGTCTGGGCGTTGGTCTCCCAGGTATTGTATCGCGATGCCGAGGAGAGCATGTGACCGCGCTGGTAGCCGCCCTGGCCATAGCTGCGGATGATGTACTGCTGGTCCTGCTCCGCGATGGCGGGCTGCGTCACGTTGCGGCTGACCACCCGGTAGTAGGGGCTCGACGAGGTGTATTCGGTCTGCGTATCGTCGTAGGCCCAGGCGTTGGTGCGCCCCTGGGTGGTACCGCCGACCTCGTAGCTGCGGCCGGTCCAGTAGCTCGCATGCTGCGGATAGGCGACCCAGTTCGAGACGTGGCGGTCGAGGTCGTAGCAGATGGAGTAGTTGCGTACGCGCTTGCCGTTCGACAGGGTCGTATAGTAGGTTTTGTAGACATAATCGGCCTCCGCACGGTAGAGGGGCTGTTCGCCCCAGGCGCGGTCGTAGTCGGCCGAGACGGAGAACGAGGTCTGCGTCATGGTGAAGTCGGCCGTATAGCCGTCGGAGAAAAGCACGCGGAGCGTCGCCTCACGGTCCGACGCGGCGGTGTTCTTCTTCATGTAGATGTAGATGGGCTTGCCGACGGCAACCGTAGTCTCCAGAACGGAGGAGGCAAGGTCGAACGAGCACCACTCGGTGTCGCCCTGCGTCAGGATGGTTGCCGTACAGGTCAGATTCCGGTCGCCCTGGGTCTGGATGCTGTTTGTCGTGGCGTTGCAGTTCACGGTTCCGGCCGCGAGCCAGGCTTTCGAACTGGCGGAGCCCTGCGACTCGTCGCCGCAACCCACGAATATCGTGAGTATCGACAGCAGGATGACAGACAGAATTACCGGTTTGAATTTCAGCATGATAAAAAACCGATGAAATTTCAGAAAAAAGACATGTAAAGAAACCAAACTCTTGGCGGAGTGTTACCCCCGCCAAGAGTGGTTGGTTTAAAAGTCGGTTTCCTCGACTGCGGATGGAATGCCGGCAGCGGTTACTCGTATTCCAGAACAACCTTTACAGCCTGTGCATTCTTACCCTTGATGGCATAGATGCGATAGGCAACACCGGCATCGGTACCCGTCAGATTAAAGGTCAAATCCGATGCAAGCTTCTGAGCATCCTCCGGCCACTTGGAAGCCTCGCCGCCGGCAACAGCGGTGGTAGAGTCCTCCGGATAGATTGCGACCTGAGCCGTAGACGAGGCTCCCTTGCGGTTCGTAATCGTAACCTTAACGAGTTTCTTGCCCGAAACGGCAGGAACGGTCAGATAGCTGCCCTCATTCGATTTTGCTTCGAACATCACGTAGTTGCCATCGGTGTAGTACTTCAGATAACGGTACTTGAAGGTATAGCCACCCGTAGAGAAGGTTTGCTCGGTTGCACTGCTGGACCCGGGAATGTCGTACGACGAGGTCGAGAAATCAAGCTCGATGGTCTCGGCTCCTGCAGCGGCAGCCTTGGCCTGCGTCAGCTCTACCGTAGCGAGCGTCTCGCTGCCGACCTTGGCAACCAGCTGGGCCGTGAAGGCGGCATCGGTGGTGTTGTCACCGGCAACCGATACCGTTACCGACGAAGCGTCCTGCGCGGTGATGCTGAACTTGTCGGCATCGGTACCCTCGATGGACATATCGACGCTGCCCGTGACGTTCTGAGCGGTGAAGCCCACCTTCTGGGGCTCGGCGCCCGTTGCGGCGAAGGAGAGCGACGTCTTGTCGAACTTCACGCTCGGCGTGGTGGTGTTGGAGACGAGCTTCGTGGCGGCAATCGTGAAGCGAGCGCCGCTGCCGGTCGTGTAGATGAACCAGCCGTAGGCATCCACCATCTGATTGAGGTAGCTGTCGATGTTGAGGCTTTCGGCCGGAGCGTCAATCGAACCCGTATGCGAGGAGTCGAACGGAAGAGTCATGTTGTAGTAGTCGCCATCCTTGAAGAGCTCACCCGGCAGCTTCACGAAGACAACCTTGTTGGCGTCGATAATCGACTGGATGTTCGAAGCGTTGACCTCGGTGGCCGAAGGCTCCGTAACGGTCGTCGTACCGGTCTTGGTCACCGTAGCCGAAGCATCGAACTGCAGAGCCTGGTTGAAGGTCGTAACCTGACCGTCGAGCGTAACAACCGAGCCCACCTCGGGAATCTCCTTGTTGTAGCCGCGGAATACGAGGATTGCACCCGTAGCATCCTTGGCAACGAACGAACGCTGCGTAACGGCCATCACCGTTGCATTCTCCACCTTGTAGGCACCCTCGCCGCCGGCAAGAATATCGGCAATGGTAGCCGACGAGCTCTGAATCGTGAAGCGGGGGTTCGTCAGACCGGCAACATCCTCGGCATTGCGCGGGAAGAGCTGTACCGTTACGGCACCGGCGTTATCACTCTGATAGCAGTTGGCCACGCCGACAATCGGACCGCTGAGGTTCGAGATAGCGGTGGCGCCGAAGCCCTCGTTACCGGTCTTGTTGGTGCGAACGACAAACGACTCACCCTTGTCGGTTACGAAGTTGGCATTGTACTGCTGAGCATAGGTAGTCCCTTCGGCATACTCCGAAGCGGTCTGCACGTTGGGCAGCGTCACCAGCTGCGACTCGTACTTGGCGATGTCGGCGGGCGAAGCGAGCTCGACCGGCGTAATCTCGACACCCTCCTCAAGCACGGTTACCGTAGCGCTGTTCGAAAGGCTGAGCTGGAGCGTACCGTTGTACTTCTGCACCTGCGCGCCGGCAAGCGAAATCTTCAGCAACTGGCCCGTCTTCCAGGTCGACACGTTGTTGTGGTTAATCATCAGACCCGAGTTCTCGGCATTGTCGACATCCTGGATGACCGTCAGGTACTTGTTGCCCATGTTGGGCGTCTCGCCCGGGTCGCCCGAGATAACACCGATGATGTCGCCCAGAGCCAGAATCTCGGCCGAAGCGTCCACCTTGGTCATCGTGGGGTTCATCGCTGCAACCAGCGCACGAACCTCGGCCACGTTGGTCTCACCGGTGGTCGAGCCCGAGCCGTTCTGCATCACGGTCACCGTGGCGTGCTTGGTGATGGGATAGCCCATCAGCTCGCCCGTAGCCGAGAGGTCGAAGACAGCCGTGCGCGCCTCTTTTGTGGCTCCCAGCTCAAAGGTAAGTTGCGTCGTACCGCCGTTGCCGCCGTTCACGCTGGGAGTACACCAGGTATCCGAGCCCTCGGTCTTCGAGACCAGGGTCCACTTTCCGGCAGAAACAACTTCGACGGCTTCGGTCGTACCGGCGGAAAGGTCATGAGCAACCGTCACGGCCTCTTTTCCGTTGACCGTAATTGAGGGTTCTACGCCAGAGCCCTCCGAATCATCGCTCGAACATGCGACGAAGGCCGTCACAGCCATCATCGAGAAGAACAATGTCCTCCAAAAATTCAATCGTTTCATAAAAAAGTAAAAAAATTAATGAATATGTGAGGTCTTATAATTATTCGTATTTGTCCCATAACGGGTTACATTATGGAGACTATTTCACGCTGTAAAGATAAAATTATTTTTCGACAAAGCAAGCCGGCATCCCCAGCATTTAACACACATTTAATACCCCGCTCTCCACAATTCCGTCCGGAGCGTCCTCAAGAGACGATTTGGGGCAAAAAGTCCGCATTTTGTACCAAAGTACAGAATGCGGAGAGCGGAGCGGCCGACTTAGCGGATGCGGTCGGCGGCACGGACCATCAGCTCGTCGCGGAAAATCGCGCGGGCGGCCAGGTACATGAAGAAGAGGCTGACGAGCGGCAGCGCAATGGCCGGCCGGAAGCCCTGGGTGTGGAAGGCGAAGTCGGCGAAGAGCCGTACGCTGAGGAAGTAGTAGATGGCCTCCATGACCACCACGCCCACCATGAGCACCATCGCCACGGCGCACAGGCGGATTTGGAGCAGCCGCCGGCGGTAGAGGAAAATCGTCACCAGCGGAAGCAGGCAGGAGACCGCCTGCAGCACGCCCATGTACCAGGTGCTCTGGTGCAGCGAGCCGTCGAGGCTTTTGAGCGCGAAGGCGCGCAGCTCGAACGACCCGGCATCGCCGCCGAACCACGCCAGAGGCAGCAGGAGCGTAAGCCCCATGAGCACCCCGGCCACGAGCAGATAGATTGTTTGGATTCGTTGTATCATAATACGTTTCAGAGTTTTCGGTCAATCAGATATTTGTTGCGGTCGCTCGAGCCCCGGTTAATCAGCTCGCCGAGGAAGCCCGCCAGGAAGAGCTGCACGCCGAGAATCACGGCAAGAATCGCCAGGTAGAAGAGCGGCTGGTCGGTCACCGCGCGCACGGGGATGTCGTGCAGCTGCCGGTAGATTTTCGTAGCGATGACCCACAGCGTGGTCACGCCGCCGAAGAGGAACATGAGCGTTCCCAGACCGCCGAAGAAGTACATGGGCGAGCGGCCGAAGTGCGACATGAACCAGACGGTGATGAGGTCCAGATAGCCCTTGACCATGCGCTCCATGCCGAATTTCGAGTGGCCGTACTTGCGGGCATGGTGCTCGACGACCTTCTCGCCGATGCGCGTGAAGCCCGCCTGCTTGGCCAGGAAGGGGATGTAGCGGTGCATCTCGCCGTAGACCTCGATGGACTTGACCACCTTGAGGCGGTAGGCCTTCAGACCGCAGTTGAAGTCGTGGAGGCGGATGCCTGAGACCGTCCGCGCCGTCCAGTTGAAGAACTTGCTGGGGAGGCGCTTGCCCAGCGGGTCGTAGCGCTTCTTCTTCCAGCCCGAGACCAGGTCGTATCCCTCGTCGAGAATCATGTGACGCAGGGCGGGAATCTCGTCGGGCGAATCCTGCAGGTCGGCATCCATCGTGATGACCACCTCGCCGCGGGCCGCCTCGAAGCCGCAGTAGAGGGCGGCCGACTTGCCGTAGTTGCGGGCAAAGCCGATGCCGCGCACGGCGGGATAGCTCCGCTTGAGCAATTCGATGACCTCCCACGAGCCGTCGTTCGAGCCGTCGTCGACCAAAATCGCCTCGTAGGAGAGGTTGTTGGCCCGGGCCACACGGTCAATCCACGCCACCAGCTCGGGCAGCGACTCCGCCTCGTTGTAGAGGGGGACGACGATTGACAAATCGAGTTTTTCCATCACGTTACACATTACCTTCAGGACCTCCGAACGGTTTGGCGGGACGCGAAACCGTCGAGGCGATGAACAGACCGAAGACCAGACCGAAGAGCAGGCTGGTGAGCACGCCGCCGCCCACGGCCGAGAAGACCGACGGTTCGGGCGACTGCTGCATTTGGGCCACCGACTGCGAGAGGAGGTTCTCCATCGAAGCCGAGACGTTGCCGCTGCGGGCCATGATTGAATAGAGGGCGTCGGCCGAGCGCTCGATGTAGCGGCCGTAGCCGATGATGCCGTAGACATAGATGTACTGCACGGCTCCCGAGATGATGCCTCCGAGCGCCGACATGGCCGCGATGAAGCCATAGGCTTCGCCGAAGGAGAAGCCCTCGGTCTCGTCGCGCTGCATGGCGCGCCGCCGCGTAAAGCGGTGGAGCAGGTAGTAGTGCAGCACCACGGCCACCACCCACTCGACCATCAGCAGCATGTAGAGCCACAGCCGGCCCGAGAGGACGATGCTGTTCTCCACGACGGTCGAGACGGCCAGCAGCAGGCCGACCATCGCCCCGTACTTGGCGGCATCGTTCCAGAAACTTGTCTTTCCCATATATCTTTTTTCGCTTTTTTCTCTATTTCAATTCTGTCTTGTGAAATGAAGTTTTCAAACTCCGAAACGCAGTTTTCGGGTACTGTCAGTTCGTAATCGGCATTGTCTATAAGATTGAGTTTTTCTCCGTCTTCGTAAGCGTCCGCAATTCGTATATCGGCGGGCACGGCAAGAGACATTCTGCGTTTTATCTCTTCCCCGCTCATCGGTTCGTCGGTCTTGATGTCTACTATCTCGCAATCGCTTAAAACGCCGAGAGAAAGCGGCGGTGAAAAGACCATATACGGATGCGGATTGAACCCCTGCGTATGGCTGACGGGAACGCCCGCTCTGCTGAAAATTCTGGTAAAGCAGCGCACAAGGTCAAGATGTGAAATAAAGCGCGCGTTTGCTTCTTTTGTAAACACTATTCTCACGGGCAGACATCTCCTTTGCAATATTTTGTAATTCCGCAGCCCGCGCATTTTTCCTTGCAGTTGGGCGTTGTTTCCGCACGGTATGCTTTTTCGCATTCGTGTTGCAGGAATTTTTTCGATACGCCGCAGTTGATAACGTCCCAAGGAAGAGATTCGTCAAAATCGCGTTTTCTGTTGCAATACTCCGCGGCGGTAAGTCCCTCTTCTTCTATGGCTTTCATCCATTCGTCGAACTTGAAATGCTCGTTCCAGCCGTCAAGTTGACAGCCGCGTTTATATGCGTTGTAAATTACTTTTCCGAGACGTCTGTCTCCCCTTGCAAAAACGCCTTCAAGCACGGAAGTCTTTCCGTCATGATAATTGACCCTGATATGCTTATTTCTGCCCACGGTCTCTATGAGCAGTTTCTGACGTCGGTCTATTTCGTCAAGCGTTATCTGCGGTTCCCATTGGAACGGCGTAAACGGTTTCGGAACAAAAGTCGAAAGACTTATCGTGATAAAAAGACCTCTGGCGCGTTTTATAGGCAACGAATAGAAAAGATCGACGATTCTCTGCGCCGTATATGCAATGCCCTTTATGTCTTCGTCCGTTTCCGTCGGAAGTCCTACAATGAAATACAGTTTTACCGCGCAGGCACCACCCTCGAACGCAATACGGCAGGTGTTCATTATTTCTTCTTCCGTTACATTCTTGTTGATAACGTCGCGCAACCGCTGTGTTCCCGCTTCGGGAGCGAATGTAAGCCCGCTTTTGCGTACAGACTGCATTTTTTCGAGCAGGTCTTTTGTGAAATTGTCAACTCGCAGCGACGGCAAAGATATATCTATATGCTGCGGCACGCAATACGTCAAAAGGCTGTCCGCAAGTTCATCGAGGTGTTCAAAGTCACTCGTTGAAAGAGACGTCAAACTTATCTCGTCATACCCCGTTGCCTTAATGAGTTTTTTTGCTGTCTCAACAAGCAGTTCGGGCGAGCGCTGTCTGAACGGTCGGTAAATCATTCCCGCCTGACAGAAGCGGCAGCCTCGAATGCAGCCGCGCATGATTTCGAGCACCACGCGGTCATGAACTATCTCAGCATAAGGCACGACCATTTTATCGGGGATATAGCATTTGTTTATGTCTTTGATGATTCGCCTGTTGACCTGCTGTCCCTCTTTATGGTATTTCGGGACATACATACAGTCTATTTCCGTCGCACGGCGCAAAAACTCTTCCCTGTCCTTGCCGCACTGTCTGTAAATATCAAAAAGCGGATAATAGTCCTCTTCACCGTCTCCGATAAAGAATATGTCGACAAAATCGGAAATCGGTTCGGGATTGCACGCGCACGGACCGCCGCAGATAACAATGGGGTCGCCCTGTTTTCTGTCTTTTGCGAATATGGGAACGCCCGCAAGGTCGAGCATTGCCACAATGTTGGTGTAACTTAACTCATATTGCAGCGTAAACCCGACAAAATCATCGTTTTTTATGGGCTCGTGGCTTTCCAGACCGAAAAGAGGAATATCGTTTTCTCTCATCAGTTGCTGCATATCGGTGTTCGGCATAAACACACGTTCGCACCATACGTCGGGCATGGTGTCATTCATCATGTGATAGAGTATCTTCATGCCGAGGTGCGACATTCCCACGTCGTACATATCGGGAAAGCAGAACGCAAAACGGATATTGACAGCTTCTTTATTTTTGACGACGCTCCCGTATTCTCCCCCGACATACCACGACGGCTTTTGAACTTCGGCAAGCCGTGTATTTATAAACTCGTCTATATTCATATTTAGTTTCCTTTCGGTTTTTTACATCTTATTTTACTACATTCCGCTCTCGATTTCAAGGGCTTTTCGTCAAATTTCTCTCTTTAACGCAATATATGCGAACAGATATGCGCAAATCATCAGCAAGGAGAAGTTATAGCCGGTTTTCACAACAAGCACAACGGCACAGACGCTGAGAGGAACAAGAAACACAAAAGACACAATAATGCTTACTTTCCGTGCCGCAAGCGGCGTTGATCTTTTCAACAGCAAAAAATAAAGCGCCCGTCCGCCGTCAAGCGGCAGAACGGGGACAAGATTTATAAACGCGAGCGCAAGATTGCAGGCGGCAAAGAAATCCGCGCCGAGAATATTCTCTGTTTTTCCGAGTAAAAACGAAATTCCGCCCACGGCAAGATTTGCCGCAATGCCCGCAAGCGCCGCAAAAATCTCCTTTCGGCATGTAACGTCTGCCGCAGAACGCAGGCTGACACTGACACCGAACGGCATAAGTCTGATTTTTTCAATTCGCTCACCGTATGCAAAGAATGCGACAATATGTGCGGTTTCATGGATAAGCGCTGCAACAAAAACAAGAAGAACTCCGTCGCTTTTACCGAGAATCAGCAATATGCCCCATATAATCGGAAATGCGGGGTGTATGGAAAATCTACTCTTTGTTGAATTTGAAATAGACTTGCGGGTCAACATATCTTTCTCCGTATTCTATCTGAAAATGCAGGTGTGCTCCCGTTACGTTTCCCGTGTGACCCGAAAGTGCAATGACCTGCGCTTTTTCAACCGTATCTCCGTCTTTGACAAGAGCCTGTTGCAAATGCCCGTAATAAGTGACAAATCCGTTCGGATGTTCCACCCTTATGTAGTTGCCGCCGATGTCGTTATACCCAACTTCAACAACTTTTCCCGCAAGTGCACACTTTACTTCCGTTCCGTCACTTGCCTTTATATCAACGCCTCGATGAAGGACCGTACTTGCTTCATTAAACGGGTCGGTTCTGTAACCGAAGCCGGAATTGAGAGAGGAATTTACCGGCAAACAGGCTTCCGAAAACGGATTCTCGGCTTCCTGCGTTGTGTCTCCCGCCTCGACCTGCGCAATGACTTCCAAAACGCTTTCATCCATTTTCTGTTTACCGCCCTTTGCAGTTCCCGTCAATGCCGCAAAGACCGCCTGCAAACCGTTGCCCTGCGCTTCGCTGTTGTTTTTTATCGTATCGGTTCCGTATTTTTGTATTTTTGTCGCGGCAATTACACAAAACCCGAGCGCAAGCATCAGCGCAGCAAAAGAAACAACATGTCTGCCGCTGCGTCTGCATTTCAATTCGAGTTTTCTTACCGCAAGATCGGTCATTCGAGACATTATACCACCTCATTAAATTTTAGTCGCGGCAGTCTTGAAATATGACTTGTTTTATGGTATAATAATCAAAGAAAGACGTTTATTTTCACGGAAGGCTGCAATTTGATGAATATTCGTATCGGCGACCGTTCTTACGGCGTTAAAAGTTATATAAAGAATTTCGACAAAGTTCTGCTCGGTCTTATAGCCGTGCTGCTTGTTTTCAGCATGCTTTGCATAAACAGCGCAACATACGGTTCGGACGCTCATTCCCGAAGCATGATTGTTCAGGGCGTTGCGATAGGTCTCGGCTTTGTTTTGATGATAATTGTTTCAAAACTCGATTACGATATAATTTCCGACCTTTGGAAATACATTGTCGTCGCATCTTCCGCTGCACTTTTTCTGACAGCACTTATCGCACCCGAGATAAACGGTAACAGAAACTGGCTGATGATAGGTTCCGTCAATATCCAGACATCGGAATTTACAAAGATATGCTTTGCGGTCACGATGTCCAAACACCTCGCAAAACTCGGCGAAGATCTGAACAAACCCAAGAATATTCTTTTTGTTCTGATACACTTTCTTGCATACCTCGTTCCGATTCTGTTGCAGGGCGATATAGGAACCGCACTTATCTACATCGGAATATTTGTCGTTCTTGTATTTGCGGCGGGAATATATTACAGATACATTCTTATCGGCGCGCTCGGAGTTGCGGGCATTACCCCGCTGCTTTGGAACATGATGAAAGACTATCAGAAACTGCGTATACTTTACGGCTTCCAGCCGGAACTCGACCCGCTTGGAAAAGGCTATCAGCCGCTTGTTTCGAGGATGGCTATCGGCTCGGGTCAACTTTGGGGGCTCGGCTATCAAAAAGGCATTCAGGCGCAGAATTCGCTTCTTCCCGAAATCAGAACCGACTTCATATATGCCATTGTCGGTGAAGAGTGGGGTTTTGTGGGCTGTGTATTCGTTTTGCTTGTTTTGGTTACAATAGTATTGTTAATATTCAGAAACGCGCGCAAAGCGAAGGACCAAAAGGGCTTTTTCATCTGCATAGCCGTTGCAAGTACGATAATGTTCCAAACGCTGATAAACATAGGAATGTGTATCGGAGTTTTGCCTGTTATCGGCGTTACGCTTCCGTTTTTCAGTTACGGCGGCTCATCCGTTCTTGCCCTTTTGATTTCAGTCGGTCTTGTTCAGGCAGTCTGCGTGAAGCCCGACCGTTCGCTCAAATTCGGAATGAGGTAAATGCGGAAAAAACTTTTGAGACTGCTCGACTTTTCGGTCGATCTCATTTACAGAACTTTAATAACAAAAGGCGCGGTGTTCTTTTCGAATGCCGCGCTTGATTTTGTTTTGTTCCGCCTGCTGACAGTCGTTTTTTCGGTATTCGCTCCGCTGTCGCAGTTTTTGTCATATACTGTTTCAACCGTTACAAGATACTTCTCATACAGCTATATAAAATTCAACCGCACGGGTACGGGACACGCCGTGCGATTTACAAAATTTTTTAGTATCAATTTATTTGTCGCAACCGTCTCCCCTTTTATTCTCTCCGCAATTCTTGCGGCGGGAATAGAAACCGAATACGCAAAACTCGCCGTGCTCGGGTTGACGGTTTTTTCAAACTTTACTTTTTACAAGTACGCGGTTTTTATTTAACGGCGTTTTCCCGTTCTACTGAAAAGCAGCTCAAAGCAGTAACGTCGACCGTGTTCGGAATAACAAAACGTATCGACTTAGGCATACACTCTATCTCTGCTCTTGTCGTCGGAAGCATTTCCCCGTCGTAACAAACCGTAAACGGAGTTTCTTTTGTCAGCACGGCACGCCGACAGAGACGGTGCTTCAATATTTTATCTCCGGCGGGCGTCCCGATTATCGTACCCTTTTGATAGGCGGATACATTGCTCACGAATACCCGACGGCTTACGTTTTTGACGGTTATAACATCCATCATGCCGTCATCAACTTTTGCGGGAGATGCGGAACGGTAGCCTCCGCCGTAATACTGAGCGTTAGCAAAAAGAGTAAGCAAAAATTTTTCATCCTGCTCTTCCCCGTCGTCGAATTTAATTTTCAAGGTCTCTTTCGGAAACTTTATCAGACAGATGGCAACGCCGAGGTGATATGATACCGCTTTCGGGACAAATCGTCTCTTGCGCAGTTTTTCCACACGCTGAACGACCGCAGCGTCAAAGCCTATGTTTGCGATATTTATGCAAATTCTGTCATTTATCTTTATCGCGTCAATCGGTCGCGCTTCCGAATCTATTACAGTCTCTATATCGAAAAACTTTTTGATGTCGCCGAATGTCCTGATAAAATCGTTGCCCGTGCCTATCGGGATAACGGCAAGTTCGGCATTTTTAAATCCGAATATTCCGTTTACGACCTCGTTAACAGTGCCGTCCCCGCCGCAGGCGTAGACGCGAACCGCGTCGCCCTTTTCAGCCGCTTGCCGCGCGAAATTCTCCGCGTCGAGATTTTTCGCCGTTGACTTTATCTCAAACTCAAGTCCGCGATTAACGCACAATTCCTCGATTTTATGCCGAAATTTCTCCGTAAATGCCTCCGAATTCGACTTCGGATTTATGATAAAAACATGCTTCATTTTACGCCCGTCCCTAATCTCTCTTTGAAAACGTATGTAATGTTTTGTCTTTATAAAAACGCGTACTCAATCTCAGAGCGCGTTATCATAATAGTATCGGTGTTCACAATTTTTTTCATGCGCGCACCAAGCTCGGTGATCTCCGGCTCGTTCGCGCCGATGATAACGATGCGAAGGCTTGTCTCGGTCGTATATCCCCAGCCGTGCTGATATCCGCCCAACTGCGTGATCAGCGAAAAGGCAATATCTTTCTGCGCGCATATTTCGGTCAGCGTTTTGCAGAAATCCTCAACCGTAATATTTTCAAGATAACTGTCTTTGTCTTTTATCCCGATGTAAATTTCATAACAAAAACCCGCCGTATATTTTTCCTTATTCTCCACCTACATATACCTCTTTTCGACAGTATGTTTCATAACAAGCGACGCTTCCTGATTAAGAAACATCGACAGGTTTTTCGCCAGACGAAAGATATCAATGCCCTGATCGCCCACAAGAGTGATTATAATTATATTTTCAAGAATATATTTGCCGTCTTTATACAAATACCCGCCTTTTCCGGAAGATATCGTAAAGCCGATCTTTTTCTTTTGAAAATAAGCGGAAACGAGCTGCTCCAGCTCGTCCTCGGTAACCAACTGCTCTTTTGTCTGAGAGTCGTTGTAACCGAGAAATATCCGATAGCATATAATTTCGTTCATTTCCTTTTCCTTTTCGAAGTCACTGTCGAAAATCTTTCGTTTCGTAATTACTTCACACCGTCGATCAATTCACCTTATTCAATATAACTACGCACTCTACATGTTTTGTGCGTGGGAACATATCTATCGGCTGAATGACGGTCGGGACGTAGCCGCCGAGCTCGTCAAATATCTTCAAATCACGGGCGAGCGTTGCCGGATCGCACGAAATATACGCGAATTTTTCAGGGTTTAAGGACAGAACTGCCTCGATAGTTTTTGCGTCAAGGCCTTTTCGCGGAGGATCGACTATCACGACGTTCGGATGGCAGTTCGGCAGGATATTTTTGAATATATCCGCTGTGTCGGACGCTTGCGAATAATAAAACTCGGTATTATCAAAATTGTTGATATAAGAATTCCGAACCGCGTTTTCAACAGCATCATGAACCGCTTCAATTCCTATGACCTTTTCAACTCTGTCGGCACAGGACAACCCTATCGTGCCTATGCCGCAGTACAAATCAAGCAAGATGTCCGTCTTTTTTAGCTGAAGCCCGTCTTTTACATAAATATACAGTTTTTCACACGTCTCGGAATTCACCTGATAAAAAGACATCGGCGAGATCTCAAAGCGGCAGCCGCAAAGGACATCGGTGATAAAAGGCTCGCCCCAGAGCAAAATGTTCTTTGAACCGTAAATCACATTCGTGTTTTTTCTGTTGATGTTCAGATAAATACACTTAACGCCTTCAACGGCGGTGAGTTTTGATAAAAACTGCACTTTATGCGGAAGAATTTCGGAAGTCGCGACAAGCACCACGGAGATCTCGCCCGTTGACGGCGCCCGTCTGATACAAACGTGCCGAAGCAGTCCTTTTTGCGTTGTTTCATTGTATACGGGAACCGAATATTCGGAAATATAGTTTTCTATCACCTTTGTGATTTCCGCAAACACAGGAGGTGTAAGCAAACAGCCGTCACACGGTATTACCCTATGCGAATTTATTGCAAAATACCCGCATTTTCCGTCTTCCGATATCGGAAACTGCGCTTTGTTGCGATAGCCGTCAATCGTAACGGACGGAAGCGCATTTTCGATATTGACGGGACAATCGGGATAATTCTTTTTAAAAACATCGCGAACATGTTCCGTCTTATATCTGAGTTCCGCGTCATAACCGACATGGCGATAACAGCAACCTCCGCATTTGCCGAACACGTCGCAGGAACATTTAATTCTGTCCGGAGAAGTTTCGACAAACGAAACGATTTTTGCGAACGCGTAACTTTTCAGAACTTTCAAAACAAGGACTTCCACAATGTCTCCGACAGCCGCGGCAGCAACAAAAACGACGAA
>OLPR01000870.1_pt1 | contig 26083 bp, 25 predicted proteins | sample 1672761 | NCBI WGS metagenome assembly OLPR01 (sample SAMEA3136721, study PRJEB25190) | human gut metagenome | biome: human gut; feature: human-associated habitat; material: faeces | place: Austria | collected 2013 | reverse complement strand
CTTTGTGTATTCGAGATGGTGTCTTTGTTCCCAATTTGACGCGCATTGCACCGGACAACGGCGCAATGCGCTTAGTTGCCAAAAGAAAACTCCCGCCGAACACATCATTCGGCGGGAATCGTTTCAATTACTTGATTTCGGTAACGGTATAGCCCTTATCCTCGACTGCCTTTTTGATAACGCTATCCTCGATTTCGGTCTTCAGCGTAACGACGGCGGAGTTCGTGTTGTGATCGACCTCCGCGTGTTTTACGCCTTCGATCGCTTCCAGCGCGGTTTTCACGGTTGCTTCGCAATGACCGCACATCATGCCGGTGATCGTCATGGTTTTCGTGATGGAATGTCCAAGTCCAAACATGGTTTCTTCCTCCTTTTGAATCGGTTCGGATTTATCGTGACCCGCGCCGTGCAGCTTGAACAGATTCAGCCGCAGGGCGTTGGATACCACGCAGAAGCTCGAAAGGCTCATCGCCGCCGCGCCGTACATTGGGTTGAGCGTCAGTCCCAGCGGAATCAGCGCGCCCGCTGCGAGCGGAATGCCAATCGTATTGTAGAAAAATGCCCAGAACAGGTTTTCGTGAATGTTTTTCAGCGTCGCGCGGCTCAGGCGAATCGCGGCGGATACGTCGGTCAGGCGGCTCTTCATTAGAACTACGTCCGCCGCGTCGATCGCCACGTCCGTGCCCGCGCCGATTGCGATGCCGACGTCCGCGCGCGTGAGTGCCGGTGCGTCATTGATGCCATCGCCGACCATCGCGACCTTGCCGCGGGATTGCAATTCCCGAATCACATTTGCCTTGCCGTCCGGCAGCACGCCCGCAATCACGCGGTCCACGCCCGCCTGCGCGCCGATTGCGCGCGCAGTGCGCTCGTTATCGCCGGTGAGCATGACCACTTCAATGCCCATTTCGCGCAGCTCGCGGATTGCCTGCGGGCTGTCCTCCTTAATTACGTCCGCGACGGCGATCACGCCGAGCAGACGATTGCCCTTGGCAAAGTACAGCGGCGTTTTGCCGGATTCGGCGAGCGATTCGGCGGCTTTCTTCATTGAATCGGATACATTTGCGCGCGTTTCGATAAACGCGAGATTGCCGCCGTAGAGCGCTTCGCCGTTCAGCGTTGCGGTAAGACCGTTGCCCGGCAGCGCCTGAAAATCGTCGACCGATTCGGGATTTAGCCCGTCCGATTCGGCGCGGGCGAGAATTGCGCGGGCGAGCGGGTGCTCGCTTCGGGATTCAAGGCTGATCGCCGATTGCAGCAGCTCCGTTTCTGTGAGCCCCGAAGCGGGGAGAATGTCGGTAACCTTCGGATTGCCTTCAGTGATCGTGCCGGTTTTGTCAAGCGCGACGATTTTGATTCGTCCGGTTTCCTCAAGCGACGCGGCGGTTTTGAACAGGATGCCGTTCTTCGCGCCCAGACCGGAGCCGACCATGATCGCGACCGGCGTCGCCAGACCCAGCGCGCACGGGCAGCTGATTACCAGCACGGAAATGCCGCGCGCCAGCGCATAGCCGACGCTTTTGCCCAGTGCGAGCCAGACGATGAATGCCACCGTCGCAATCGCAATCACAACCGGAACGAATACGCCGGAAACCTTGTCCGCGATTTTGGCGATCGGCGCCTTGGTCGCAGCCGCGTCGCTGACCATCTGAATGATCTGCGAAAGCGTGGTGTCCTCGCCGACGCGCGTCGCCTGGCATTTGAGGAATCCGGACTGATTCACCGTCGCAGCCGAAACGGAATCGCCTTCGGCTTTGTCCACGGGAATGCTCTCGCCGGTCAGCGCTGATTCGTTGACCGCGCTTTCGCCCTCGAGCACAACGCCGTCTACTGGAATACTCTCGCCGGGGCGAACGACGAAGCAATCGCCCGCGCGCACCTGCTCAACCGGAACGACCGTTTCCTGCCCGCTTCGAACCACCGTCGCCGTGCGCGGCGCGAGCTTCATCAGCCCCTTCAGCGCGTCGGTCGTGCGGCCCTTCGAGCGAGCTTCGAGCATTTTGCCAACGGTAATCAGCGTCAGGATCATTGCGGCGGATTCGAAATAGAAATCCATCATATAATTCATGACGGCTTCCGCATCGCCGCGCACCTGCGCGCCGGTCATCTGGAACAGCGCGTACGTGCTGTAAACGAACGCGGCAGTTGCGCCGAGGGATACGAGCGTATCCATGTTCGGCGCGCGGTGAAGCAGACCCTTGAAACCGCTTACGAAGAATTTCTGGTTGATCACCATCACGGCGATTGTCAAAAGCATTTGCGTAAGCCCCATCGCAACGTGATTGCCCTCATAGAATTTCGGCAGCGGCCAGCCCCACATCATGTGCCCCATCGAAAAATACATGAGCACCAGCAGAAAGCCCAGCGACCAGATCAGCCGCTTTTTCAGCAGCGGCGTTTCGTGATCCTCGAGCGACTTTTCGGCTTCGCTCTGCGAAATCTGCGCCTTTTCGCCCTTGACGCTTGCGCCGTAGCCCGCTTCCTGAACTGCGGCAATGATCGCTTCGGGCGAAGCGTCGCCGTCCACGCCCATCGAATTCGTCAGAAGGCTTACCGAGCATTCCGTAACGCCCGGAACCTTTCGCACCGCCTTTTCCACGCGCGCGCTGCACGCCGCGCAGCTCATGCCGGTGACGTTGTATTGCTTCATCTTATCCCCCCGTTTCGGCTATTTCATCAGCTTCTGCATCGTCGAAACCAGCTCGTCGATCACCTCGTCGTGACCGGCGCGGATGTCGTTTGCGACGCAGGAGCGAATATGGCTCGCGAGCAGCTCCTTGTTGAATGCGTTCACCGCCGCGTTCACCGCCGCCGACTGAATCAGTATGTCCGGACAGTAGGCGTCGTTTTCCAGCATATTGCGAATGCCGCGAATCTGCCCCTCGATTCGATTCAGACGATGAATCAGCTTTTTGAATTCCTCCGGCGAGCGCTCTTTCTTTTTCTGCCCGCAGCAGCACTTTTTATTCTCTTCCATGACGCGTCCTCACATTCTTAATACCCCCGGCGGGTATGATGATTATATACCCACGCGGGGTATATGTCAAGCCGGAAAAACAAAAAATAACATAGGAAAAACGTGCGCAAACGGGCAAAGCGTGCTATTCTAATCGTGAGAGAGCAAGAGAGAAAAAGGAGAAATCAGAATGAATACACTGAGAAGCAAGAAGGGTTTCATCTGCGATATGGACGGCGTGATTTACCACGGCAACCGTCTTCTGCCGGGCGTGAAGGAATTCGTGAGCTGGCTGTATCGCGAAAACAAGAATTTCCTGTTCCTGACCAACGCATCGGAGCGCTCGCCGAAAGAGCTTCAGCAAAAGCTCGGCCGCATGGGACTGGACGTGGACGAAAAGCATTTCTATACCAGCGCGCTGGCGACGGCGCGGTTCGTGGCAACCCAGTCGCCGGGATGCAGCGCGTATGTGATCGGCGGCGCGGGATTGATCATGGCGCTGCACGACGAGGGCGTCACGATGAACGACGTGGATCCCGATTACGTAATCGTCGGCGAGGGCACGGCGTATACCTATGAAAGTATTCTGAAGGCGGTGCGGCTCGTTTCCAACGGTGCGCGCCTGATCGGAACGAACAGCGACCTGACCGGCCCTTCCGAGGACGGCATCATTCCCGCCTGCCGCGCGATGATCGCGCCGATTGAAATGGCAACGGGCACGAGCGCCTATTTCGTCGGGAAACCCAATCCCCTGATGATGCGAACGGGATTGCGAATCCTGAACGTCCATTCCGAGGAAGCGGCGATGATCGGCGACCGAATGGATACGGACATTGTCGCCGGCATTGAAACGGGTTTGGATACCGCGCTGGTGCTCTCGGGCGTAACGCGGCGCGAGGACATTCGCAAATTCCCCTATCGCCCGAGGCTGGTGCTGAACGGCGTAGGCGATATTCCGGACTGATTTTCAGTCTGGTTATATCATGCGATATGAAACAGGCATTTGCGTTTTGCCGAGCAATCTGGTATACTATCAAAATGGGCAAGCGCCCAAGAACGTTAATAAGGAGACGGGAGAATGACCGGCGAGCGTCTGCTGAAGCTGTTTATTGATTCCTTTCCAAAGATTCTGATTCCGGGACTTACGGTCACGGTGCCGCTGACGATCATTTCATTTTCGCTGGCGATGGTGATCGCGGTCGCGGTTGCGCTGGTGCAGTTTGCCAATGTGAAGGTGCTGAAGCCGGTCGCGCGGTTTTATATCTGGATTTTCCGCGGAACGCCGCTGCTGGTGCAGCTGTTCGTGGTGTTTTTCGGGCTTTCGAGAGTTGGAATCGTGTTGGAGCCGTTTCCGGCGGCGGTGATCGTGTTTTCGCTGAACGAGGGCGCGTATTGCGCGGAAACCGTGCGCGCGGCGCTTGAATCCGTGCCGGCGGGTCAGCTGGAGGCGGGTCTGTGCGCGGGGCTTTCCTATATGCAGGTGATTTTTCGAATTGTGCTGCCGCAGGCGATGCGAACGGCGTTCCCGCCGCTTTCGAATTCGCTGATTGCGATGGTCAAGGATACGTCGCTGGCGGCGAATATCACGGTGACGGAAATGTTCATGGCGACGCAGCGAATCGTTGCGCGCACCTATGAACCGCTGATGCTGTATCTCGAGGTGGGGCTGATTTATCTGATGTTCTCCACGATTCTGACCAAATTGCAGCGCGTGGGCGAAAAGAAGCTCGATCAGAGCGTGCGCAGGGAGGGCTGACGGATGCTGGAGCTTAGAAATATTCAAAAGGCGTTCGGTTCCCTCGAGGTGCTCAAGGGCGTGAGCCTGAATGTCAATCAGGGCGACGTAATCGCGATTCTCGGGCCCTCCGGCTCGGGCAAAACCACGCTGCTTCGCTGCGCCAACTTTCTGGAGCGCGCGGACGGCGGTGAATTGGTGTTCGATGGCGAGCATATCCCGCTGAAGACCGTTTCCCAAAAGGACATCGCGCGCATTCGCAAAAAGACGGCGTTCGTGTTCCAGAATTACAATCTGTTCGCGAATAAAACCGCGCTTCAGAACGTGACCGAGGGTTTGATTGCCGGCCGCGGTATTCCGAAGGCGGACGCGATTTTAACCGCGCGCGCCGCGCTTGAAAAGGTGGGGCTTTCCGATCGCGCGGATTATTATCCTTCACAGCTGTCCGGCGGTCAGCAGCAGCGCGTGGCGATTGCGCGCGCGATTGCCGTTTCGCCGGAGATCATCTATTTCGACGAGCCGACCTCCGCGCTCGATCCGGAGCTGACCGGAGAGGTGCTTTCCGTAATGCGCGAGCTCGCAAATGAGGGTATGACGATGCTGGTCGTGACCCACGAAATGGGCTTTGCGAAAACGGTGTCCAATCAGGTTGTGTTCATGGAAGGCGGCGTGATCGTCGAATCCGCGCCGAGCCGCGAATTTTTTTCCAATCCCCGACAGGAACGCACGCGTGCGTTTTTGAAAAATTTTTCGGTACAGGAGTGAAGCAATATGAAAATGCGCAGAATTCTCGCACTGGTTATGGCGGTTCTGGCGGCGCTCGCGCTGACCGGCTGCTCCGCCAGGAAGGAATCCGGCGATCTGCTTTCCAAGATTCGCGAACGCGGCAGCATTACCGTCGCAATGGAGGGCACATGGGCGCCGTGGACTTACCACGATGAAAACGACCAGCTGGTCGGCTACGATGTTGAAATCGCGCAGCTGATCGCCGAAAAGCTCGGCGTGAAGGTGAATTTCGTCGAGGGCGAATGGGACGGTCTGCTTGCGGGTCTGGACGACGGCCGCTATGACGTCATGGTCAACGGCGTCGGCATTACGCCTGAACGCGAGGAGAAATACAATTTCTCCACCCCCTATGCCTATAACCGCACGGCGGTGATCGTCCGCGGCGATTACGACGAAATTCAGTCCATGTCCGATCTCGCGGGCAAAAAGACCGCGAACACGATCTCCAGCACCTATGCGACTCAGGCGGAGAGCTTCGGCGCGACCGTGACCGCCGTGGACGATTTGAATCAGACGATCGAACTGCTGCTCGCGGGCCGCATCGACGCGACGCTGAATGCCGAGGTCGTGTTCTATGATTACCTGAACGTGCATCCGGAAGCGAACATCAAGATCGCCACGATGTCCGACGACGTCGAGCGCGTCGCGATTCCCGTCCGCAAGGGCGACGATACCGCGTCGCTGCTCAAGGCGGTCAACGACGCGCTTTCCGAGCTGGATGCGTCCGGCAAGCTCACCGAGCTGTCCGAAAAGTATTTCGGAACGGACATTTCCAAAGAAAACCAGTAAATCCAACGCGCCTGCGCCCGAAAGCGCGGGCGCGTTGCCTGCCAAAATCCGGAAGAAAGGATTGCTTTTTGCGCGCATTCGCGATATAATACAAATAGAACATATGTTTGGAGGATGAAATCATGCGCGCGCGAACAATTCTGCATTGCGATTGCAATAATTTTTTCGCATCCTGCGAATGCATCGATCATCCCGAATGGCGGAATGTGCCGATGGCGGTCGCGGGCGATCCGGCGCGGCGCGCGGGTATCGTGGTCGCGAAAAACGATCTGGCGAAGCGCGCGGGCGTAAAGACGACGGACACGGTCTGGCAGGCGCGGGAGAAATGCCCGAACATCCTGTTCGTGCCGCCGCACCATCATCTGTATTCCGAAATTTCGCGCGCAATCAACCGGATTTACCGCGAATACACCGATTATGTCGAGCCTGCGTCGATCGACGAGAGCTTTCTGGATTTAACGGATTGCCTTTCCTATTATGGCAAAACCGGCGCGGAGTTTGCCGACCTCCTGCGCGCGCGCGTGCGAAACGAGATTCACGTCACGATTTCCGTGGGCGTTTCGTTCAATAAGACGTTTGCGAAGATGGGCAGCGATTACAAAAAGCCGGACGCGACCACGGTGATTACCGAAGCGAATTTCCGCGAAATTCTCTGGCCGCTGCCTGTTTCGGAAATGCTGTTCGTGGGCAAATCTGCCTCCGCGCGGCTGAATCGCGCGGGCATTCAAACGATCGGCGATCTCGCAAATGCGCCGGAATCGCGCCTCTCGGAATTGCTCGGCAAGAGCGGACTTTCGCTGCGCAGGATGTGCAACGGGTTGGACGATTCGCCCGTCCGTCTTTATGACGACCGACCGGAAAGCAAGTCCGTCAGCCATGGAACAACGTTTCGGCGCGATCTGACCGCCGAAAGCGAAATCCGCAGCGGCATAACCATGCTTTCGGACGAGGTTGCGCGGCGATTGCGCAAGGAGAACCTGAAGGGCACGGGCATTCAGATTTCCCTTAAAACGCCAGACCTGAAGGCGATTTCGCGCCAGACCACACTTTGCCATGCGACGTTTTCGCAAAAGGAAATCGCCGAGGGCGCGATGCGGCTCGTGAAAGCGAACTGGCAGCCCGGAACCCCGATTCGCGCAATCACCGTCGGCGTTACCCGGCTTGCGCCGGCAAACGAAATCGCAGAACAGATCAGCCTGTTCGACCTGTGCGAAGCACAGCCGGACTCGTTTGAAAACCGTGAAAAACGCGAAAAGCTGGAAAAGACGATCGATCAGATTCGCTTAAAGCACGGCAAAACCGCCATTCAGCGCGCGGCGAGGGTCGAAACGGAAGAGAATTGAATGCGCGCCGCAGGTTGACAGCCGCGCGCGAACGGCTGTATAATGACTACATAATTTCTCGGCTTTGGAGGCGGTTTGAATGGGCATGGACGCATTGAATGCGTTTTTTAAGGAGCATACGCGGGTCGCGCTGGCGTTTTCGGGCGGCGTGGATTCTGCATTTCTGCTCTGGGCGGCGGCAAACGCCGGCTGCGACGTGCGGCCGTATTATGTGCATACGCAGTTTCAGCCGGAATTTGAGATCGAGGACGCAAAGCGCCTGTGCAGGGAACTGAATGTGCCGCTTCATATCATTCAAGCGGACGTGCTCGCGGTTGAAGACGTGCGAAGGAATCCGGAAAACCGCTGCTATTTCTGCAAGCGCGCGCTGTTTACGCGCATTCTGAATACCGCAAAGGCGGACGGCTGCACGCTCGTGATCGATGGAACGAACGCGTCCGACGATGCGTTCGACCGCCCGGGCATGAAGGCGCTGTGCGAGCTCGAAGTGCGCTCGCCGCTGCGCGAAGCGGGACTGACCAAATCGGAAATCCGCATGCTTTCGCGGGAAAACGGGCTGTTTACATGGGATAAGCCGGCATACGCGTGTCTGGCGACGCGCATTCCGTCCGGAACGGCGATCGACGCGGAAACGCTTGAAAAGGTCGACCGCGCGGAAACGGCGCTGCGGGCGATGGGCTTTTCCGATCTGCGCGTGCGCGTGTACGCGGGCGCGGCGCGGATTCAGCTGCCGGAAGCGCAAATGGCGCGGGCAATCGGGCATCGAGACGCCATCCTGAACGCGTTGAAGGATGAATTTCCGGCGGTCATGCTCGATTTGAAATCCAGATAGGGGGCGGCTGAATGGATACGAGAGAAATCCTTTCGCGCGTGCAGAGCGGCGAAATCAGCGTCGACGACGCGCTTAAACATTTGAAAACGCAGCCGTTTGAGAATCTCGGCTATGCGATGATCGATCACCATCGCGCGGTTCGCCAGGGCGCGGGCGAGGTGGTCTACGGCGCGGGAAAAACGGCGGAGCAGATTGCCGGCATCTGCGTGCATCTCGCCGCCGCGGGCGCGGAGAATATCCTGATTACCCGAATGAGTCCGGATAAGGCGGAGTACGTCCGAAAGGCGGTTCCGCTCGATTACGATCCGATGTCGCAGGTCGGCGTCGCCGCGCCGAAGAAGATCGAGCGGGTCGGCAATATCGCGATTGCAACCGGCGGAACGAGCGATATGCCCGTCGCGGAGGAAGCTGCGCGCACGGCGGAAGCACTCGGAAGCCGCGTCACGCGGCTGTACGACGTGGGCGTCGCGGGATTGCATCGATTGCTTTCGCATCTCGATTTGCTGGAGGGTGCACGCGTCGTGATCGCGATTGCAGGCATGGAAGGCGCGCTCGCGAGCGTCGTGGGCGGGCTGGTGTCGTGTCCGGTGATCGCCGTGCCGACGAGCGTCGGCTATGGCGCGAGCTTTCACGGGGTCGCGGCGCTTCTGTCCATGCTGAATTCCTGCGCCAGCGGCGTGAGCGTCGTGAATATCGATAACGGATTCGGCGCGGGTTTCCTCGCACACCGAATCAATACGATGACGGGATTATAACGATATTTTTGAATCGGGTGAACATATGCGAACGATTTATTTGGATTGCGGCATGGGCGCTTCGGGCGATATGCTGATGGGCGCGCTCGCTTCGCTTCTGGACGCGCCGGAGACCTTCGTTGAAAAGATGAATGCAATCGGGCTGCCGAACACGACGGTCTCGCTGGAAAAAAGCGTAAAATGCGGCGTGGTCGGCAATCACGCGCGCGTGCTCGTCGGCGGCGAGGAGGAAGAAAGCATCGACGACCATGATCATCACGATCATGATCACACACATGACCACGACCATCATCACTACGCGCATTCCGGCGTGAAGGATATTCGCGCGGCGATTCAGGCGCTTTCGGTTTCGGATGCGGTCAAGGCGCGCGCCATGCGCGTGTACGATTCCATCGCCGCCGCCGAATCCGAGGTACACGGAACGAGCGTCGACCAGATTCACTTTCACGAAGTCGGCGCGCTGGACGCGGTCGCAGATGTGGTGGGCGTTTGCCTGCTGATGGAAATGCTTTCGCCCGATCGAGTGATCGCGTCGCCGGTGCGAACGGGCTTTGGTCAGGTGCGGTGCGCTCACGGCGTGCTGCCCGTGCCCGCGCCCGCAACGGCGATTCTGCTCAAGGGCGTTCCCTGCTATGCGGGCGATATCCGCGGCGAAATGCTCACGCCTACGGGCGCGGCGCTTCTTAGAGAAATCGCGGATGAATTCGGCAATATGCCGAGCATGAAAATCGAGAAAACCGGCTACGGCATGGGCACGAAGGACTTTCCCGCCGCGAATTGCGTGCGCGCGATGCTCGGAAGCGGCGGCGATTCGCTTTCCCGAATCGCGGAGCTGAAATGCAATCTCGACGATATGACCGCGGAAGCAATCGGCTATGCGACGGGCGTTTTGCTGGACGCGGGCGCGCTGGACGTGTTTACCGAATCCATTCAGATGAAGAAAAACCGCCCGGGCACGCTGCTGACCTGCCTGTGTCCCGAGGGCGAATCCGAAAAATTTGCGCACATGATGCTTTTGCATACCACGACGCGCGGTGTGCGCCGCAGCCTGCTCGATCGTTATGTGCTCTCCTCGCGAACGGAAACGGCGCATACGCGGTATGGCGACGTGCGCATGAAAATTTCCGAAGGCTACGGCATATCCAAGAAAAAGCCGGAATATGAGGACGTCGCCGCGATTGCCGCGCGGGAAAATCTGCCCATTCAGCAGGTGCTCGACGCGCTGAAATAGCCTGCTTTCCTGCTTGCCAAATGCGCGCGTGTATTGTATAATGTTGGAAAAATGCGGCGAAGGGGGATCGACAATGAAGCGATGGATTTGCCTGCTGAGCGCTTTGCTGCTGACGCTTGCAGCGCCCGCCCTCGGAGAATGCGAACATGATTGGCAGTGGGTTCTGGATGAATCAAAGCCGGAAACCCATATTCAGCAGTGCAGGCTCTGCGCCGAATTCGGAAAGAGCGGCAATCACAAATTCGATGTTGACGGAATCAGCTATCCCGCATCAATCCAGCTGACCGACGGGCTGCCGCCGGAGACGATTCAAATGGTTATTCCCAGCGGCAAAATCACAAACACTTGTGAATACTGCGGCGCGAGCGAACAGAAAACCGCCGCGGAGCTGAACTGCGAAACGGCGGGGCGCACCGATTATCGCGCGCCGAGCTGCACGGAAGAGGGCTTCGCGCGCTATGAACTGCGCCTTCAATTCAGCAAATACGGCGGCGCGTCCGTCGGAATGTCGAGAAGCTATACGCTTTCCAAGCTCCCCCACAGCTTCATTCATTATAATTATAATGAAGACGCGACCTGCACAGCCGACGGCACAAAGACCGCGAAATGCGAGCATTGCGACGCGGAGGATACCGTAACTGCGTCGAATACCGCGCTCGGGCATACCGAAATCGCAGCCGTGACCGCACCCACCTGCACGGGCGGCGGATTTACCGATTATACCTGCTCCGTGTGCGGCGAAACGCGAAGAGCCGACCGCACGCGCGCGCTCGGTCACTGGTACGGCGAATGGCAGCCGAACGGCGACGGAACGCATTCGGCAATCTGCCAGCGCTCAGGCTGCGAGGGCACTCGAACGACGAATTGCGAAATCGCGGAATTCGCGCCGAATGCGGAAAGCGCGATCAAAATATGCCCCGTTTGCAGACTTGCGGACGATTCCGCACGGCTGACGGCGCCTGAATTCGCGCGCGCTGAGGCGATCGACGGGCGGCTGCCGCCGGGCGAGGCTGTCGTGCGCGCAGGTGAACTGGCAAACGGCGAGCGCGTGCTGACCGTCGCGTTCGAATACGCCGGCGAATGCACGCAGCCGACCGGAAGGGTGAAAATCCTCATTCCTGAATCGCTGCTCGGCGGCGCGCACCCGATGGACGGCGAAATCGAAATTCCAATGAAAACGGACGGCGAGAATGTGTCGTTTGAATTGGATTTCGCGAACGAAACGTGGAAAATCCTGCGGCTGATCTGAATAAAAATGAAGCAGCGCAGTCCATTCCATAGGGCTGCGCCGCTTTCTATGCTTACTTCTTTTCCAGAGCGTCCAGCCGCCGCTGGATCGCCTGCTGGTTTTCGAGAATTTTGTCCAGCTTCTGATGCAGATCGTCAATGATCAGCTCGTTTTTCAGATTCACCTTATAATCGTTTTCCGCGCGTTCGCGATCCTTTGCCTCCTGGCGGTTCTGGCTCATCATGATCAGCGGCGCCTGAACGGCGGCAATGCACGAAAGCACCAGATTCAGCAGGATGAACGGATAGGCGTCGAACGCTTTCGCCCCCATCAGGACATTCACGACCATCCACCCGACCATTACGCCGATAAAGCTGAATATGAACGCCCAGCTGCCCGCGAATCGCGCGACTGCGTCCGATGCGCGCTGACCGAGCGACAGCTTTTCCGGTTCGGTGCGGCGGGTGATTTTCGTGGCGGTCAGCTGATGAATCAGCTCCTCGTCGGTAAACTCCTGATCGGTGGTGTGAATCAGCTCGCGAATGATCTTCGCGCGTTCGCTGTTTTTCTTCATTGGATTTCCTCCACAAACATTTGAATGCATTATAACACGCCCGAAGCCGGAACGCAACTGTTCCTTCATTTGACACGCGCAATGTTTCGTGCTATCATTAATTACCTATTCGTTTGCTGGGCTAATTTACGGAAAAGAAGGGGTACAGATGAGAAAATCGGCGTTCAGGCAGGCGTTCGCGCGCTCGATACCGATTCTTTGCAGCTATGCGTTCGTGGGCATGGCATACGGCATGATGATGGCGGAAACGGGACAGAAATGGTATGTTGCGCTGCTGGCGAGCCTGACGGTGTATACCGGCGCGTTTCAGTTCGTGCTGATTTCGTTTCTGGCGGGCGGCGTCAGCCTCGGCGTGATCGCGGTTACGGCGCTGCTGATGAACGGGCGGCAGCTGTTTTATTCGATCACGTTTTTGGAGGATTTCTCGAAAATGGGCTGGAAAAAGCCGCTCATGATCCATACGATGACGGACGAAACCTACGCGGTCAATCTGTCGCTGCCCGAAAATATGGAAAATCGGCATGAGGTCATGTTCGGCGTGGCGATGCTCAGCTGGATGTACTGGGCGATTGCGACGGTCTGCGGCTGTCTGATCGGCAATCTGATTCCGTGGGATATGTCGGGCGTCGATTTTTGCATGACGGCGCTGTTCGTAATCATCCTGATGGACCAGTGGGAAAAGGCGGCGGATAAGAAACCTGCGCTGATCGGCGGCGGTATTGCGCTGATCGCGCTGGCTGTCTTCGGAGGCAGCTCGTTCATGCTGCCGGCGCTGCTGGCGACCTCGGCGGTGCTTTTGATTCCGAATCGGAAGGGGGCGAAGCGCGCATGAGCGGATATGTTCTCGCGGCAATCGGCGTGTCGGTTGCGTGCACGCTCGGGCTGCGCGCACTGCCGTTTCTGATTTTTACGGAGAATCGACCGATGCCGGAATGGCTCAAGCGGCTGGGAAACGCGCTGCCGATGGCGATTATGGCGGTGCTGGTGGTGTATTGTCTGAAGGACGCGTTTGCCGATCCGGTCAATACCGGCGTTCCGCAGGCGCTGGGCGTGGCGGTCGTGGTTGCGAGCTATAAATGGAAGAAGAATACGCTTCTGAGCATCCTCCTGGGCACGGCGGCGGTCATGATCGCGATGCGGCTTTTCTGAAGCGCTTGCAGAAAGCGCGAATTTGCGGTAAAATGAAGGGCGAAGGAGGGAAATCCTCATGCAGAGAACCCCGAATTTTCTCAGCAAGGAAGTCGCACTGAATATCGAGCGGCTTGAAGAGATTCAGCCGGTGTTCCACGCACTGTCGACGGAGCTTCGGCTGAAAATCATCCGCTGCATCGCATGGAACAGCAAAAGCGTCAACGAACTGGCGCGCGAACTGGATATGCCGGTGTCAACCGTCGCGCTGAACGTTCAGGTGCTCGAAAAGGCAGGACTGATCGTCTGCGACACGCAGCCCGGCGTGCGCGGCACGCTGAAGCTGTGCAGCCGGAGAATCGATCAGATCATGATCGATCTGGTTCCCGAGGAGCAGCCGGAGGTTCAAAGGCGCGAATTTTCCATGCCGGTCGGCGGATTCATCCGCGTGGGCGACGTTGCGCCGACCTGCGGGCTCGCTGCGGCGGAGGGCCCGTTCGGCATGGACGATATGCCCGAGGAATTCTATTCGCCGAACCGGTTCAGAGCGTCGCTGATGTGGATGCGCGAGGGCTTCGTCGAATACGCGTTTCCGAAGCTGAACGCGAAAAGACTTGAATCGCTGGAATTCTCGTTTGAAGCCTGCTCCGAAGCGCCGTTTTACAATATGGATTGGCCCAGCGACATCTACGTGCGTGTCAACGGCGTCGAAATCGGCGTCTGGCATTGCCCGAGCGATTTCGGCGGACGGCGCGGACGGCTGAATCCCGCGTGGTGGGGCGATTCAAACTCGCAGTACGGTCAATTAAAGACATGGCGCATCAGCTGTCATGGAACTTCGCTCGACGGCGTTCCCCTCTCCGGTGTGGGTCTTGACGCGCTGAATCTGGAAAGCGGCGATTACATTACGCTCACCATCGGCGCGCGCAAGCTCGCGGGCCACGCCGGCGGACTGAATCTGTTCGGCAAAAACTTCGGTGATTATCCGCAGGACATCCAAATGTGCGCAGAATTCAAGTGAATACTTCGGAAAACCTGTACCAAACGCATTGGCCGGTACAGGTTTTCAAAATGTTATCAAAGCGGTTGACGGAAAAGGGATAATGTGCTAAAATGGAATAGAAATATGGTTCAAAAAATAATATTTATGCCAGCTAAGAAATGCTAAAAAGCACAAACGGATTTACACAAAGAAAAAGGAGCTATCATTATGCAGACAATTCCGCGCCCCGAACATCCGCGTCCGGATTTTATTCGTCCAGATTGGCTGAATCTGAATGGTGAATGGCAGTTCGCGTTCGACGACGCAAACGCCGGCCTGAAGGAAAAGTGGTATATGCCAGAAAAGACGCTCGATCGCACGATCATCGTTCCGTTCTGCTTTGAATCCAAGGCGAGCGGCATCGGTCTGAACGAGCGCCACGATACGATCTGGTATCGACGCAAATTCGTTGTGCCCGCCGAAATGCAGGGAAAGCGCGTGTGGGTTCGCTTCGGCGCGGTCGATTTTGAATGCACTGTGTATGTCAACGGAAATGCGGTCGGTTCCCATCGTGGCGGCTATACGCCGTTTTCCGTGGACGCGACGCCGTTCCTTCAGGACGGCGAGAACGATCTTTGCCTGCGCGTGAGCGATCCCCGCGATTGCACGCAGCCGCGCGGCAAGCAGAACTGGTTCGATAAGTGGTTCGGCTGCTGGTATGTGCCCACGAGCGGCGTCTGGCAGACGGTTTATCTCGAGGCGGTCGCGGACAATGCGATTCAGACCGCACACGTAACGCCGGACATCGACGCGGGCACCGCTTCGCTGCGCGTTACGCTTGAGCGCGCGCCGGAAATGCCGATCGAGGCGAAATTCACCCTGACCTTCGAGGGCAAGCCCTTCCGCACGCAGACGCAGCTGCTGACCGAGCGCAGCCAGAGAATCGTGTTCGATATGGTGTCGGGCAACAATATTACCGGCTTCTTCAAATGGGAGCCGACGAATCCGGCGCTGTACGATCTGGAGATCGAATTGTCGAACGGCGATCATGTCAAGACCTATTTTGGCATGCGCAAGATCGAAGCGCGCGACGGATTCATCTTCCTGAACAATCATCCGCTGTATCAGCGCCTGATTCTCGATCAGGGCTATTGGGATGAATCCCTCCTGACCCCGCCGAGCGATGAAGCGCTCAAGGCGGATATCGAATGGACGAAGAAATTCGGCTATAACGGCGCGCGCAAGCATCAGAAGCTCGAGGATCCGCGCTATTATTACTGGGCGGACAAGATGGGGCTGATTGTCTGGGGCGAAATCCCGAGTACGTATGAATTTACGCAGGATTCCGTTCACAACCTTTCCGAAACGCTGTACGGCTTCATTGAGCGCGATTTCAACCACCCGTCGATCATTACGTGGGTGCCGCTGAACGAGAGCTGGGGCGTGGATCGCATTCTTACCGATAAGAGAATGCAGATGGCGTCCGAAATGCTGTACTGCGAAGCCAAAGCGCTGGACGGCACGCGCCTGGTCAGCGTCAACGACGGCTGGGAGCAGACGCGCACGGACATTTACGGCCTGCACGATTATGCGGCTTACGGCGATATGCTCTATGCGCATTTCGCGGACGCGCACACGCTGGAAAAGGGCAGCAACGACCATCGCATCTGCCGCGCGGAGGGCTATCCCCGCGGAAAGGACGAGGCGCTTCTGGTTACCGAATACGGCGGAATCGCATTTGCGGACGGCGACGAGGAATCCTGGGGCTATCACGACAAGGTGTCCGGCGTCGAATCCTTCTTCGAGCGCTATGCGTCGCTCCAGAAGGCGCTGTTTGAAATTCCGGGTTGCCAGGGCTATTGCTATACGTAGCTGACGGACGTTCAGCAGGAGACGAACGGTCTGCTTACGCCCGACCGCAAGCCGAAGATCGATCCCGATCGCTTCGCGAAGCTCACCACCAATCCGCCTACGAGATACAATTAAAGCGCTGACGCCTAATCCGGCGGCGCGTCGGGCGATGGCTTTCCCGCCATCTGCGGCAAACAAATTTTTCGATTTACCTTCGAAATTTGCATTTGCATCTCGCCAGCCGACCGCCTCATTTGCGCGGCGTTACCTGAAACAAAAAAACGCGGGGGAGCGAATCCCCCGCGAAACCCTCTTAAAAAATATCATTGATCCGAAGAAAGGTTCGCGTTTGAAGGAAGACTCCAGAGTTTGAAATTGCGGCAAAACTTATCGCCCTGCCGTGGGCGGCTCTAAACTTATTCAAAACTATATTCGTAAATAAAGGCGTTTTTTATTTTGTAAAACCCCAGTCTGCGATTATAGCCCCGAAAGAGGGGGTTGTAAATAAGAAAGGAGCGTACACCCAATGAAAAAACTGTTGAGCCTGATTCTGGTTCTGCTGCTCGCGCTGAGCAGCTTCGCGCTGGCTGAGGAAGTCATCGTGAACGACAAAGGCGTCGTCGAGAACCCCGAAGCCATCGTTGCCGGCGATAAGGAACTGATGTTCTGGTCGCTCTTCAGCGGCGGCGAAGGATCCGTAATGGAAAGCATCGTAGCCAATTACAACGCGACGAATCCGGAATACACCGTTCGCAACGTCCAGCTGGACTGGGGCGAATACTACACGAAGCTGACCACCGCAGTTGCGGTTGGCAAGGGCCCTGAAATCGGCATCAGCCATCTGGCGAAGCTGCCGGAGCTGTACGACCTGGGCGTCGTTACTGCGCTGGACGAGCCGGCTTCCAAGATTGACTTCGACTGGACGATGGTCAATCAGAACAACCTTGCGGCGTGCACCATCGACGGCAGCATCTATGCCGTTCCGCTGGACACCCATCCGAACGTCCTGTATTACAACAAGGATCTGCTCAAGGACTTCCTCAACGAGGACGGCACTCTGACGATTCCCACCGGCGCGGAGGAATTCTCCAAGTGGCTGGGCGAAGTCAAGGCGACGCTGCCGGAAGGCAAGAGCGTATTCGCGTTCCCGACCACGGGCGACGACGTGTTCCGCATCTGGTGGGGCTTCTATTATCAGGACGGCGGCAAGCCGGTCATCACCTCTGACCTCGATATCGAGCTTGAGAAGGACAAGACCGTCGAGGTCCTGAATTACATCAAGACCTGGTACGACGACGGCTACATCCCGCTGAACCTCGAAGACTATGTTCAGTACTTTGCGGCGGGCAACGCGGCGATCGCGATTGGCGGCGTTTGGAACACCTTCACCATGGAAAACACCGAAGGTCTGAACTTCGGCGTAACCCTGATCCCGCAGTGCTTCGGCGGCGAAGGCGACTACGCGATCTGGGGCGACAGCCACACCTTCATCATTCCCACCAAGGCTTCCCATACCGAGGAGCAGCTCGTTGGCGCGATGAAGTTCTTTGATTTTGCTTCCAAGAACTCCATCCAGTGGGCGACCGCCGGCCACGTGGTTGCGAATGTCAACATCGTCAATTCCGAAGAATATGCGGCGATGCCCTATCGCGCGGACTATGCGGATGCGGCGAACTACGTCGTATACTTTGAATCCAATCCGTATTCCTACCCGATCCGCGATGCTCTGATTGCCCAGATTGGCGCGTTCCTCTCTGGCGAACAGGATGCGGAAACGACTTACGACATGATCGTTGAAGAAATTCAGGCGACCATCGCGTAATTTCATCGGGAAAATCGCCGGGTCGATCGTAAAAAAGGCGGTCGGCCCGGCTGCCCAATCAAAAATGAGATCGAATCAAGGACGAAAGCGCCTTTGATTCGACGAGGGAGGAATCCGGATGCAAACGCTGCCGACGAGCGCGTTGACGCGCAGTGCACTGAAAAAGCGGGCGATTCGCGGCGATATCGTCGCCGCTTGCTTCCTGCTGCCGTTTACGATTCTGTATACGGTATTTACGATTTACCCCGTCCTGCAGGGCGGCTATATCAGCTTTTTCAAATGGAATCTGATGGGTAAGCAGGGCTATGTGGGCTTTAACAATTACCAGACCATTTTTGGCGATTCCTTTTTCTGGCTGGCGCTCTGGAACACGACGAAGTTCGTTCTGTATTCCACGCCGGTGATCATGATTTCTTCGCTGGGGCTTGCGCTGCTGGCGAATCGCGCGACGAAGGCGAAACGCGTCTATCGCACGATCTATTTCCTGCCGAACCTGCTTTCGGTTTCGGTCATTTCCTACATCGCGATTTTCATGGCGCAGCCGTACGATATGGGCTTTCTCAGCAAGCTCATGCATACGCTCGGCGTCGACCCTAATTATGAAATCTTCTGGCTGAAGGACAAGCATCTGGCGTGGGTCACGGTCGTGGTCGCCACGCTGTGGTGGACGCAGGGCTATAACATGATGCTCTACGTATCGGCGCTTCAGGACATTCCGGATCGCCTGTACGAAGCTGCGTCAATCGATGGCGCAACGCCGAAGCAGCAGCTGTTTTACGTGACATTGCCGATGCTGAAGCGCACGACGCTTCTGATTCTGATGCTCCAGATCATCGCGTCGTTCAAGGTCTATGCGCAGGTCAAGCTGATCACCGGCGGCGGCCCCGGCAGAGCCACGCGCCCGCTGATTCAGTATATTTACGAGCAGGCGTTTACGAAGCAGAAGCTCGGCCCCGCGTGCGCGATGTCCTTCGTGCTGTTCTTTATTCTGATTTTGCTCACGCTCGTGCAGCGCAGAATTCAGGCAAAGGAGGAAATGTAATATGCAGAAGCGCAAAGCGATGCAGGGTTCCTCCGGAATGTCCAAAAGAACGACCGTGGGCTCGGCCGTATTGGAGCTCGTATCGATCCTGCTGGCAATGATCATCTTTTTGCCGATTCTCTGGATGGCGTGCGTGTCGCTGAAAACGGACGAGGCAAGTATGCCGAGCGCATTCCAGTATTTTGTGCCGCCGTTTACGGTTCAGAACTATACCGATGTATTGACCGGCAGACCGCAGGTCGTCCGCTGGGTGCTGAACAGCTTCGGCGTCGCTGCGATTGTAACAGTGCTGACCACGCTTCTGTGCGCGATGGCGTCGTATGCGATGGCAAAGCTGAAGTTCCGCTATTCCAAGGCGATGTATATCTATTTCCTGATCGGTCTGATGGTGCCCGGCGAGGCGACGATCGTTTCGCTGTTCGTGCTCGCAAACAAGCTGGGCATGATCGATACGTATTGGGGGCTGATTCTGCCGTCGCTGGCGGGCTCAATGAACATCATCATCATGACGAGCTTCCTGCGCGGCATTCCGAACGACCTGATCGAGGCGGCGCGCATCGACGGCGCGGGCGAATTGTCGACGTTCGTAAACGTCGTCCTGCCGCTGGCGCGAACGGTCATGGTCACGGTGTCGATCTTTACATTCATCGGCAACTGGAACAGCTATCTCTGGCCGTATCTGTGCGCCATGAGCGAAGATATGTTCACGCTGCCGGTCGGCATTCCGACGTTCATCAGTCAGTTCAGCGTGGATAAAACCGTGCCGATGACGGTGAACATGATCGCGTCGATTCCGATTCTGGTGTTCTTCATCATCTTTGAAAAGCAGATCGTGAAAGGCATCACACTGGCGGGCATCAAAGGATAATTAAATTGGAAGGGAGGACGCGCGTCCTCCCGATTTTGGCGTCGAGGGGGAATGCGCTTGCGGCGTCGCGAGATCGATTGGGGAAAGGGTATTCTGATTGCGGCGATGGTGCTGTGCCATGTGCTGCAGTTTTTCGGACGCGTCGGCGAGGATTCGGTGCAGTATTGGATTACGTTCGCAGTCAATGCGACGGCGTTTTCGGCGTTTACATTCGCCTATGGGCGCAGCATCCAAATCGCCTATCTGGAAAAACCATTCAAAGCGGTCGGATTCAAAATGCTCCGTTCGGCGCTGCGGGCATATGCCGCGTTCGTGATTTCGGGCGTGGGGTATCGCGTGTTGGTCGAGGGCAAGGATTTTTCGTTTCCGGTGATTCGGCAGGTCGCCGTGCTGAAGGCGTTCCCGGGGTGGAGCGAATTCCTGATTTCGTTCGCACTGTACGGCGCAGCGGCAATCGTCCTGTTCCCCGTGTGGAAAAAGCTGCTGAATTGCAAAATCGCGTTCTGGATCGTCTGGACGCTGAGCTTTGCCGCAGTGTTCATTCCGTACGATCAGATTGCAAATATTCGCATCGCCATGCTGATCGGCGGGCGGCAGGCGTCGTTTTTCCCGATTTTGCAGTATCTGCCGTATTTTCTGATGGGAATGTACATTTCCAAATACGGAATGCGAAAGCCGGGCTTCTGGATTCTCGGCGCGGCGCTTCTGACCGGCGCAGGGCTTGCGCGAACGCTGATCGCCGGCGAGCCTTCGCGATTCCCGCCGAGCATCTGGTGGATCCTGCTCGCGTGGCTGCCGATTGCCGTTGCGCACGTGTCGCTGAAAGCGCTGGCGGATAGAATCGGCGATAAGGCGGCGATTGCACTCAAGCCGCTCGGCAATATGGGCGCGAATTCGTTGTATTTTCTGCTCGCGAGCAACCTGACCATCTTCGCCGTTAGCCGAATCGGCGTGATGCCGCTGTATCGCAAGAGCGCGCCGTTTCCGTTCTATCTGAAGCAGGGAACGACCGGCTGGGCGATTGCGTGGACGGCGATCATGCTGATCGTGATCGGATTCACGGCGCGGCTGGCGGGCAAACGTGCAAAATAAGCAAAAAACGAGGTTGAATATGAAAAAGAGAATTCTTGCGCTGACTGCGGCGCTGCTTCTGATCGCAAACGGCGCGCTGGCGGAATTGATCGAAGGACAGAAGCCCGATTGGCTGATTGCGAAAATCGAGGACGCGTATCTGAAGGTCGCCGAGGTCAGCCAGCCGGAGGGCTTTGCGCGGCTCGAGGGCGTAATGCCGAACGGTACGGAGCCGGAAATCTATTTCGCGCCCGAGGATTCGGAGAGCCCGATTCGCTTCTTTTACTATACCACGGGTTACGGTGATCCCTCGGTTTTGGCGGATTCGGCGCGAAAGGCGTTTCCACTGTATTATGAGGATTGCGTCACATCTGAATTGCAAAACGCGCGCATCGGCGACAGGGATTGCACGTTCTTCCATTATACGTGCAGCTATCCCGACAGCGAGGGGGCGACGGCATACGAGCAATCGCTGATTGGTTATTTCCCGATCGATGAAACCTGCTTCGCCGCCTGCATCATCAGCCTTTACGCGCCCGACGGCGAGAGCTATGCCGCCGAGAAGGAGCTGCTCGATTATCTGAAAATCGCCGGAGAAGCGATTGCATTCGAGCCGCTCGAGAGAAAATGAGCCGACTGCAAATTTGAAGAATTTGTGACGAAGCCTTTTCTGAACCCTATGGAAATTGAATTGCAAGCGCCTGCGCGCTGCTGAAATGTCCGCGATTGAGGAGCAAACTGTCCTTGATTCGCGGACATTTTTTAGTATTTTTGGTCGTTCGAAAGCTAAAATGTACGTTTGAATTGAACATGTGTCCGTGTAATACGCACATGATAAATGCTATAAATGCACATCCTGCAAATATCGAATGCAAATCCGAAAAAACAATCCGAATATGAATCAAAACAAACTTAACTTGCAATTTAGTGTGGTAAAGTGTATAATTGCGCCATCAATTCAAGGGAGGAACGGATTTATGAAGAAATTGATTGCGCTGGTTATCGTATTGGCGCTGGCGGCGATTCCGTGCGCAGCGTTTGCGGAGACGATCAAAATTGGCGTATTCGAGCCGGCGAGCGGCGATAACGGCGCGGGCGGCAGGCAGGAAGTGCTGGGTATTCAGTATGCGAACAGCCAGGTTCCCACGGTGGACATCGGCGGCACGACTTACGATGTCGAACTGGTGATCGTGGACAATCAGTCATCGACGGACAAGGCGGTTTCTGCGGCGACGGAGCTGGTCGGCGCGGGCGTTTCGATCGTGCTCGGCTCCTACGGTTCGGGCGTATCGATGGCGGGCGGCGACGTGTTCGCGGCGTCGGGCATTCCGGCAATCGGCTGCTCCTGCACGAACCCGAGCGTCACGCTGCTGTGCGATTACTATTTCCGCGTGTGTTTCCTCGATCCGTTCCAGGGCAAGGTAATGGCGAGCTTTGCGGCGGACCAGTACGGCGCGAAGAACGCATACGTGCTTACGCAGCTGGGCGACGATTATTCTACCGGCCTCGGCTATTATTTCCAGGAAGCGTTTGAAGCGATGGGCGGCACGGTCACTGCCGAAACCTTCCCCGAGGGCAACAGCGATTTCTCCGCGTATCTGAATAACGCGATAAATGCAGGCGCGGAAGTCATTTTCTGCCCCAGCTCCACCACTTCGGCGTCCCTTTTGATCAATCAGGCGGCTTCGATGAACCTCGCGATTCCGCTGCTGGCGGGCGATACGTGGGACTCCTCCGTTATCTCGGAAGCGGCGAAGGGCACGAACGTTGAGGTTTGCATGTCCACCTTCCTGTGCGAAGGCGCGAGCGAGCAGGCGGATGCGTTCATCAAGGGCTTCCAGGATTATCTGAATGCTGACAGCGAAAAACTGACCAACAACGGCGGCAACGACGTGGTTTCGGCGGTTTCGGCGCTGGGCTATGACGCTTACATGGTCGCGATCGAGGCGATCAAGGCGGCAGGCAGCGCGGACGGCGAAGCGATCCGCGAGGCGCTGAAGACGGTTTCGTATGAAGGCGTGACCGGCGTGATCGTGTTCGATGAAAACGGCGATGCGGACAAGGACACCGCGTATATCAAAGGCGTGGACAACGCGACCGGCGAATTCACCTTCGTGAAGATGCAGACGGTTGCTGATCTGGAAAACAAGTAAATTCAAATCAAACGAGCGATTCCACCGCTGGAAAAACCACCGGCGGTGGAATCGGTTTATCAAGGCGTTCGCCGCGCACGAGAGGATTGATCGAAATGTTATCGAAACTTATGCCCTATCTGCTTACCGGAATTTCGGTGGGCGGTCAATACGCGCTGATTGCAATCGGCTACACGATGGTGTACGGCATTCTGCGCCTGATCAATTTCGCGCACGGCGATATCTTCACCGCGGCGGGCTTTTTTATGGTGTATCTGGCGGCGGCGCTGCCGCTGGCGATTTCGATTCCGCTGATGATCGTGCTTACGGTGCTGCTGGGATTTACGGTGGAGCGCGTCGCGTACAAGCCGCTTCGAACTGCGCCGCGAATGTCGGTAATGATCTCGGCGATCGGCGCGAGCTATCTGCTGCAGAACCTGATGTGGTATTTGACGAGCGGACTGGCGAAGCAGTATCCCGCGCTTCCGTTCATCAGCGATTCGATTCAGGTGTTCGGCGCGTCCACGAAGGTGGTCACGGTGATCACGCCGGTGATCACGATTGCGCTGGTCGTCGCGCTGGTCATGCTGATCAACCATACGAAAACCGGCATGGCGATGCGCGCGGTTTCGAGGGATTTTGAAACGGCGAAGCTGATGGGCGTAAAGATCAACCGTGTCATCAGCATGACGTTCGTGATCGGCTCGTTCCTTGCGGCAATCGGCTCGATGCTGTATTTCTCGAATTATACCACCGTAACGCCCACGATCGGCGCAATGCCGGGGCTGAAGGCGTTCGTCGCAGCGGTGTTCGGCGGCATCGGCTCCATTCCGGGCGCGGTGATCGGCGCGTTCCTGATCGGCATTTGCGAAAGCCTGATCAAAATGATCGGACTGACCGAATTCTCGGACGCGTTCACGTTCGCGCTGCTGATCGCGATTCTGATTTTCAAACCCTGTGGTCTGTTCGGCGAAAAGACGACCGAGAAAGTGTAGGTGAGCGGGATGACTAAAAGTGCAAAACGGCTGATCAACCTGCTTCTGCTTCTGGGCGTGTATGTGGGGCTGTATTTCATTGAAAAGACGCAGGGCACGTCGAGTATGCTGGTTACGGTGCTTCGAAAGGGCACGGTTTATGCGCTGATTGCGGTTTCGATGAATATGCTCAACGGCTTTACCGGACTGTTCTCACTCGGTCAGGCGGGGTTCATGCTCGTCGGCGCGTATGCCTATGCGATTCTGACAATTCCGGTCGCCAAGCGCGCGGCGGTGTATCAGCAGTTCGGCGGCGGTATTTTGCATTTTACCGCGCCGGTGCTGGTGGGCATTCTCGCGGGCGGCGTCGTGGCGGCGATTTTTGCATTCCTGATCGGGCTTCCGGTGCTCCGGCTCAAGAGCGATTACCTCGCGATTGCAACGCTCGGCTTTGCGGAGATCATCCGCGCGCTGGTGCAGTATAAGGGGCTGGGCGGGCTTACGAACGGCTCGAACCTGCTGAAAACATATCCGACGTTCGCGTCGATTCACGCTTCAAAGATCAATACCGATTCGGCGATTCTCGCAAAGCTCTATGAGATTTACGCAATCCTGTTCCCGTATCTGATCTGCGGCGCGTGCATTCTCCTGATCGTGCTGATCCTGAATTCGACCTACGGCCGCGCGTTCAAGGCGATTCGCGACGATGAAATTGCCGCCGAAGCGATGGGCGTCAACCTGTTCCGGCATAAGCAGATCGCGTTCGTGACCTCGTCGTTCTTTGCGGGCATCGGCGGCGCGCTGCTCGCGATGTTCCAGCAGTCGCTTCAGGCGAACGCATTCAAATCGTCCATGACGTATGAAATTCTGCTGATCGTGGTTATCGGCGGTCTGGGCTCGATTTCCGGCTCCGTGATCGCGAGCTACCTGTTCATCGCGTGCAGCGAATGGTGGCTGCGCTTTTTGGACAGCGAACAGGTGCTGTTTGGCGTAAAGCTCCCGCTGATGCGATTGGGCTTCAGAATGGTGGTCTTCAGCGCCATCATCATGGTGGTTGTGCTGTTCTTCCGCAGAGGCATCATGGGCGATAAGGAACTGGATCTGGTGGGTATCATCACAGGGAAGAGAAGGGAGCGGTCGCGTTGAAGAACGTGCTTCATGTGGAAAACGTCACGATGCAGTTCGGCGGCGTGGTCGCCGTGAACAATCTGTCGATGGACGTAAACGAGGGCGAGATCGTGGCGCTGATCGGCCCGAACGGCGCGGGCAAAACCACCGCGTTTAACTGCATCACCGGCGTATATGAGCCCACCAACGGCCTGATTTCCTTCCAGGGGGAAACGATGATCGAAAACCATCCCCAGGGCAAGATGAAGAAACAGTACTACGGCGAAAATGCAGGGAAGTATACCCATGTCATCAGCCCGACCCCCGATAAAATTACCAAGCTGGGCATTGCCCGTACCTTTCAGAATATCCGTCTGTTTTCTCAGCTGAACGTGTTCGACAATGTGCTGATTGCGAAGCATATGCGGGCAAAGCACAATGTATTTTCCTCCACCTTCCGTCTGAGCTATAAGGAGGAAAAGCGAATGCGGGAGGAAACCGCCGCCCTTCTGGAGGAGCAGAACCTGCTGCATTTGAAGGACGAGGTGGCAGGCTCTCTGCCCTATGGCATTCAGCGTCGGCTGGAGATTGCCCGCGCACTGGCTACCGATCCCAAACTGCTGCTGCTGGACGAACCTGCTGCGGGCATGAACCCCCAGGAGACCCAGGAGCTTACGGACTTCATCAAGGAAATTCGGGATAAGTATGATCTCACCGTCTTTATGATTGAGCATCACATGGATCTGGTCATGCAGATTTCCAATCGAATCTACGTACTGGACTTCGGTAAGCTCATTGCATCCGGCACACCTGCCGAGGTGCAAAGCAACCAGCGAGTCATCGATGCATATCTGGGGGTGGGAAGCGATGCTTAAAA
>OLPR01000868.1_pt1 | contig 26156 bp, 19 predicted proteins | sample 1672761 | NCBI WGS metagenome assembly OLPR01 (sample SAMEA3136721, study PRJEB25190) | human gut metagenome | biome: human gut; feature: human-associated habitat; material: faeces | place: Austria | collected 2013 | reverse complement strand
GCGAGGAGTCGTTCGGCTATCTGGCCGGCGACTACGTACGCGACAAGGACGCCGTATCGGCCTGCTCGATGGCGGCCGAGGCTGCCGCATGGGCCATGGATACGATGGGCCTGACGCTCTTCGAGTGGTTGCAGCAGCTCTACGTGAAGTACGGTTTCTACCGCGAGGGGCTCGTTTCGGTGGTCCGCAAGGGCAAGGAGGGCGCCGAGCTGATTCAGAAGATGATGGTCGACTTCCGCGAGAACCCGCCCAAGACGATTCTGGGCTCGCCCGTGGTGCGCATCAACGACTTCAAGACGCTCGAGACGCTCGACGTGAAGAGCGGCGTGAAGACCCCCATCGTGCAGGACAGCAGCAACGTGCTGCAGTGGTTCACCGAGGACGGCACGATTGTTTCGGTACGTCCGTCGGGTACGGAGCCCAAAATCAAGTTCTACTTCGGTGTGAAGGCTCCGCTGCACTCGGTTGAGGAGTACGACAAGGTGCTTGCCGAGCTCGACGCCAAAATCGAGGGCATCAAGAAGGACCTCAAGCTGGAGTAGTCATCTGCTCTACGGCTTTCGGCTCAGCCCCGGAACTTCCCGCAGGGAGGTTCCGGGGCTTTTTTTACCGAGTCGTCTCGTGGGCTTCTTCATCTCACGCACCTGAGTACTGGGCTTCCGGGCTTCTTCCGTCCGTTTTGCAGCCCGGCTCTCCCCGGCTCTCCTCAGCTCTCCTCGCCTCTGCTTTGTCCGGTTATCGCTGTACGTTGTTCTTTCTGTTCGCTCCAGTTCCCGCCCCTGCTTTTCAGTCCCCGCCCCTGCTTTTCAGTCCCCGTCCCTGCTTTTCAGTCCCCGTCCCTGCTTTTCAGTCCCCGTCCCTGCTTTTCAACCTCGCTCCTTACCCCTTGTTTGCCCTTGTCATGCCTCTGCCCTGCTCCTGCCTCTCCTCCTGTCTCCACGCCCCACACTTGTCTTCGTCCCACGCCTGTCCCCACTTTTGTCTCCGCGCTCGCCTTACCCTTGTCTCTACCCTTGTCTCTACCCTTGTCTCTACCCTTGTCTCTACCCTGCCTCTTCCCCTGCGCCTTTCCCTGCCTCTGCCCTTGCTCCCGCTCCTCGCGCGCCCCTGCCTCTGCTTCTCCCCCCTGTCTTCCCTTACTGTCCCTTTTTCTCTGTCCGGCGTGAGAATTATTGTATTTCTAAATTTTTAGTAGTATATTTACGAAAAATTTAGAACGTGATTCGAAAATCGACTTTGACCCGAATTATTCTTCTGCTGGCCGCCCTCGTGCCGGGTCTGTGGAGCGCTTCGGCGCAGGAGCCCGGGCAAGTGGAGGCGGTGCTGCGCTTCGACCAGGCGCAGCGCGATACGGTGGCCGATGCTCCGGCCGCCCTGCCGGTGCTGGCGGACACCACAAGTCGTGTTGCCTGCAAGCTCAACCGCCGGCGGGTCCCCTTTTCGGATGCTTACGATGCCGTGACACTCTGGAATGTGCGGCGCGTGAAGGTCAAGAGGCGGTGCATGCGACTCTCCGACTCGACGGGCCGCGAGCAGGTCCGGTTGCTGAAGTTCCTGACCGAACGCAACCGCCGTAAAGCCGTTGCTCCCCATCTGGTCGGCAACGTGGCCGGGTATACATGGACGGGCGGCGAAGCGACCGACCGGCGTACCGGCAGGCGGCGTTACGAACCGGTGCGGATGAATACCTATTCGCTGCGTGTCGATTACGACTCGCTGCGGCGGCGGGTGGGCTATGTGCAGGTGTCGTGGGAGCCGGAGGGCATCTGGCGCGGCCTGCCGAAAGATGCGGTTTACCTGCTCGACGGCAAGTTCGTTCCGGGGGCCGTGCTCCGCTTTATCGAGGGGCTGACTCTGCGGCGTCTCGATGTCTGGAATCCGGCCGACGGCGTGGAGGCTGCGGCAAGGGCCTCCGCCCTGCTCGATTCGTTGAAAGGGGGTGTGCCGCCGTCCGCTGCTGCACGGCGCGCGGTGGTTGTGGGTGAAACCTACCCCGAGCGGGTGCCGCTTGTCCTGCTCGACGGTCATTTTACGACGGTTGACGCATGGCTGGCGATGTGTCAGGCCAATGCCTTCTCGACAAGCGCCGAAGTCCCGATGTACTACTATTATATTTTACCGGCCGAGGCCGTTCGGCTCTACGGGCCTCGGGGACGCTACGGCGCCGTTTACATCGACCTTGCGGAGTGAGCGCCGGTTGTACGCTCCTCTGCACCTCGGTCTTTGTCCGGCGTGGCGTGTCCTGCCGGATGACACCCCAAGTTCTGTTTTGTACCGCTGGCGGGTCCATGAAGGAGCCCGCCTTTTTCCTGTCTTTCCCCGTTCGGATATCGCCACCTCTGGGCTACCCTTTCCCGCTTTGACCGACCTTTTATGAAAATAACTAAGAATTTAGTTGTATAATTAATAATTTAGTTATATCTTCGCCGTAGAGAGAACAACAAAATGTATAGTTATGGCGGAAATCGTTAAAAACAGGCCGCAAGAGCTGACGCGGGCCGAACTGGAAATCATGCAGGTGCTCTGGGCGCGGGGGGCCGCCGTGGTCCACGGCATCCTCGACGGGATGGAGGAGCCCAAACCCGCCTACAACACCGTCTCGACCATCGTGCGGATTCTCGAAAAAAAGGGTTTTGTCTCGCACAAGGCCTACGGCAAGACCTACGAGTACTTCCCGCTCGTAACGCGGGACGAGTATGCGCGGCGTTACATGGACGGTGTGTTGAAGAACTTCTTCGGCGGTTCGCTCAGCCGCCTGGTATCCTTCTTTTCGGAGCAGAAGGCCATCTCGCTCGAGGAGACCGACGCGATTCTCCGCATGCTGCAAAACGACACCTCGCAAAACGACGTGAAACAATAGGACGCCATGAAACCCCTGCCGCTCTATCTGCTCGAAGTGCTCTTCTGCAGCGGTCTGCTGCTGGCCTTCTACCACCTGATGCTCGTGCGACGGGTTGCTTTCGTCCATTGCCGGCGTTTTCTGGTGATGGCCATTCTGCTCTCGGCGGCACTTCCGCTTCTGAACATCCCCCTCTACCCTGCCCGCACACGCATCGTTACGGCTACGTTGGTCGGCGAGCCTGCGCCGATAGCTGCTGCGGAGCGCTCTCCGGAGGTTGTGTCTCTGCAGCCGACGGGTGGGGCTGCTCCGAAGCCAGCAGCGGCGGAACCGGACCCCGCGCGGACCATGCGTGCGGTGGCATGGGGACTTTACGGCACGGTGACGGCTCTGCTGCTTCTGGCTCTGCTCCGGCGCATGGTTGCCATCCGGCGGCTGCGGCGTCGTGCAAGGGTGACCGACCGTGGGGATTGCTTCGTGGCCGAGAGCGACGAGGTCGAAACCCCCTTCTCGTTTTGGCGGACGGCCTATCTGGGGTCAGGATACGATGCGGAGGAGCGTGAGGCGGTGCTCGCTCACGAGGCGAGCCACATCCGTCACCGCCATTCGGCCGAATTGCTCGTTGCCGAGCTGGCGCGCTGTCTGCTGTGGTTCAACCCCTTCCTTTGGCTGCTTCAGCGGGCTCTGCGCGAGGTGCAGGAGTGGGAGGCCGACCGCGACGTGCTCGACCGCGGATACGACCTGAACCGATATCGTCAACTGCTTTTCCGTCAGCTTTTCGGTTATAATCCGGATATAACCTGCGGGCTGAACCATTCATTCACCCAAAACCGATTCGTTATGATGACACGACCTGAAACGCATCGCCATGCCCTGTGGCGGCTTGGTGCTGCCATCCCCGTGGTGGTGGGGATGATGATGCTCTGCAGCTTTACCACCCGCGAATCCTTCCCGGCGCCGGACGCCCCTTCGGCTGCCACCTCTTCTGAATCCGCTCCGCAGCGGAGCGAAGTCCGCATTTCCGACGGCAAAATCTACTTAAACGGGCGGGAAGTCACGGCCGGGGAGCTGCGCACGGCCGTAATTGCATGGCGCGACAGTCTCTCCAGGGAGAAACGTTCAGGCATGACGGTCGTCATCCGCGCCGCCCGCACGGTGCCGATGGGCTCCGTTACCGATGTCAAGGATTTGCTGCGCAAGGCTGCTGTGCTGCGTGTACGCTACAAGACCATGGAGGGCGAGACCGAAGTCGAGCGGCTTCTTCCGCCCCGAATCGAGGCGCTGCCCGAGGGTGTTGAGGCGGTAACCCCTTGGGAGCGGGTTCCGGGCAATTCGCACTACCCCGATTCGTACCGACTGCGTATGGCGGAGCGCAACTACTTCATGGTGCAGGTCAATGCCCGGGGGACAATCCTTGCGGGAACGCAGGGCAATTTGGAGCAGTGCGGCGTGGAGGAGTTGAAGGCCCGGGCCCGGGAGTTCGTGCTCAACCCTTCGCACGACCCGTCCCTCTCCGAGAGCCGGCAGATGGAGATTGACCTGCCCGACGGCCGCACGGAGCGTTATGAGACGAGCCGGGGCCTTTTCGGCATTCATCTCGCCCGCGAAACGCCCTATGCCGCCTATGCCGAGGTGCAGCAGGCGTTGTCGGAGGTCTATGCCGGCCTTCGCACGGAACTTTCCCGTCGTTGGTTCGGCCGGCCGTTCGAGGAGCTGGACGAGGCGCAGCGCATCCCGGTGCAGCGTGCCCTGCCGATTCGGATTTTCGAGGCCGATTTGCATGCGAGAAATGCACAGCCCGATGTCACGCACCTCTCCGACGCGCACTGACGTCCGATAAACGGCGTTCTCCCATGAGCCTCCCCCGTGCCGGGCTTGTCCATGCTCCCGGCACGGGCATTTCCGGTGCGGTTGCCCCGCGATGCCAGGCCACAGAGAACGGTATCTTACGAATATGCCCTGCGTTAAGGCTTCCTGCGAGCCGCCGCGCGGGGCTTTTCGTGCGGTGCTGGAGGGGAAAAGGTGCCGCGCGGATGCAGCGCTTCGGGATGGAAAACCGGCAGCGGAGGTTGCCCCGTCGGCGCTTTTTTCGTATCTTTCGGACGCTTAAAATCGCTTGAACAATGGAATTGAAGGAGTTACAGGAGCGCGTCGACGGGTGGATTCACCAGTACGGCGTGCGCTATTTCAGTGAGTTGACCAATATGGCCGTTCTGACGGAGGAGGTGGGCGAACTGGCCCGCATCATGGCCCGCACCTACGGTGACCAGTCCTTCAAGGAGGGCGAGAAGAGCAACCTTGCCGACGAGATGGCCGACGTGTTGTGGGTGCTGGTTTGCCTGGCCAACCAGACGGGGATCGACCTCACGGCCGCCATGGAGGCCAACTTCGCCAAGAAGACTGCGCGTGACCACGACCGCCACCGCAACAACCCGAAGCTGTAGAGGCGGCGCCGACGTCGTCGGACGCTGACGGATACTACCCTCTTTGCATGTCGATGCGGCCGATGCGTGTGCCGCGACCGTTTCATGCCGGCCGCGGCACACGTGTCAGGCCCCGGCGCACACGTCGTGCATCCTACCCGACTACTCCTTTTTCAGCACCAGCCGGGCGTTGAAGGCGCGCGAGCGGGCGTCGATGAACTTCCGGTAGTCGTCGAACATTTCGGGGGGATAGAGTCCCGCATGCATCCGCGTGCGGAGCACGACGGTGATGCACCCCTCTTCCGTGGTGATGTGCGTCGAGAAGCTCCCGAAGAGTGACGTTCCGGCGCTCTGCTTCGGTACGGATTCGACGGTCATCCCCTCCGGGATGCGGAGCCGTATGGTCGTGACGTCGTCGTACCCCTCGGCGCGGTAAATCGGATTCTGCCGCTCCCTGTCGGCGAGTGTCCCGTAATCCGCGAAGGGGGTCAGCGGCACGAAGAGCCGGTTGCCCGACAGGGTGCCGTATTTCGGGGCGTCGATATCGTAGGCGAATTCGATGGCGGGCAGCGCCTCCTTCAGCTCCGTGCAAGCGATGTTCGCAAGCCGCACGAGCGGCAGCTTGCGCAGGTCGCTGAGCAGAAAGTCGCTGCGGCGCCGTGCTTCGAGCTTCGCAAACGTCATCACCGATTCGTACTGCCCCACTTCATAGCGCTCGGCGATGTGTCCCCTGGCGCCGCCCCGGTCGTCGAGCGTCACTTCGACGGTCTGCTCCATGCGGTTGAGCGAATCGGCGTAGGTGGGCAGCGTGACGAACTCGGCCGTGTTGTCGTGGAAGGCGATGGCGTCGTGGCCGGCAATCGTATTGTGTACATACCCGAACGGAATCTCGGGATTGGTGCACTCCAGCCAGAGGGTGTCGCCCTCGAGCGGGACGCGCAGAATGACGTGGTCGGCCTGGGCGGGCGAGGCGAAGTCGCGGAACATGCGCGGCCGCTGGGTGTGAATCATCGTGTATTCGGAGGCGATGCCGCACTCCGCAAGCATGGCCTTCAGGTAGTTGCTCAGCGCCTTGCAGTCGCCGAACTTCGTGCGGAAGACCTCCTCGGCCGGCATGGGCTGCAGCCCTCCGATGCCGAGCTGGATGCTTACGTAGCGGGTCGTTTCACCCAGATAGTCGTAGAGCGCCCGGACCTTTTCGCGAGGTGTGCCGAGCGCGTCGGTGCGTCGGTGCACCTCGGCCCGCAGCTCCTCGGGCAGCAGGTCGCGCCCTTCGAGCAGGCTGCATTGCCAGCGGCCGTAGCTCTCCCAGTTCTCCATGCTGCCCTGCGTCTTCTCGTATTCGAACCGGTGCGGCACGGCGTAGACGACGGGCACGAGGTCGATGAGCGGAGGCGAGGAGGTTTCGCTGCAGACGGCCGGCACCCCCTCCAGCCTCCAGCGGTAGGTCTCGGTCTCCTCCGTCGAGTCGTGCTCGGGCTCGCCCGCACGCAGGCTCTTCCACCCGAAGGGGGTGTTGCGCGGGAGCGTGATGGTGTAGCTTCCGCTGAGCAGCGCCGTTGCCGTGCTGCTTTGAGGCAGGAAGACGGGAAAGGTCAGAATTCCGTTCCGGTGGGCGATTTCATGCTCGAAGCGTACCGTGTAGCAGCTCTGCGGCACGTCGACCTGCAGGTAGTAGACGGCGCCGTCCTGTGCCAGGCTGGAACTCGAGTATTCGGTATACTGCAGGTCCGAGCGCTTGAGCTTGCGGATGAGTTTTCCCTGCTCGTCGTAGACCGCGCCGCTGAAATTGCGGAGGCTTCTCGTGCGGTCGGTGTAGCAGCTGAAGTAGCTCTTCGAAGCCTCCGATTTGTTGAGAATCGTGATTTCCTGAATGCATTTTTCGTCGGCCGACGTGGGTGAATGGTAGACGAACTCCTGGTCGTAACGTCGTACCACGGCGTCGCTGTTGCGCAGCAGCGAGTCGGGAATCCCGCCTGCGGGCTCTGCCCGGAGCAGTTGCAGCGTGCCCGTCAGCGCAACGAGCAGCAGTATGTGGCGTCGGAACAAGGCGCTTAGATTTTCTTGAGTACGATTTGACTGTTGCTCAGCTCGGTAACCATGCCCATGAAGGTGTTCAGGTCGGGGAACTCCGTGGCCGGATATACGATGCGCGCAAGCGTGTAGGAGAAGTTGAACTGGATGAGCCGGCCCGTCGTCTGGGCGATGTAGCGGCAGCGAATCCCGTTTTCACACGAGGACATGGCGATGTTGCGCGGCAGCTCCTCGACGGTGTACCCCTCGGGTACCTCCAGCGAGCAGCGGATGTTGTAGGTCTCCGGATAGGAGAACTCGACCGGCAGCTTGCGGTTTTCGGTGTTGAGGCTGTTGGTGCTCATGAAGGGGATGATGGTGGCGTTGAGGTAGAGCATGTCGTCCGTTCCGTCAATCCGTCTGGTCATGTCGTACTGCATGGTCACGCGCGGAGAGCGCTGCCCTTCGATTTTGAAGTTGCTTATTTCCAGGTCGTTTTCAGCCGCAAGTTTGCGGATGAACTCCTCTTCGCTCTGCTCATCGGCCCACGAGCGGCTCAGCTCGAAGGCCTTCTGGCCGTTGGCCGATCGGTGATGCTGCCCGTAACGACGCCCTGCTCGGGGTCGATGCGGAGAACCATGTTGGTGATTGTTGAGCTGGCCGTGAGCTGCGTGAGGTCGCACCACCCCGAGTCGCCGTTGATGCCGTAGATGCGGGCGCGGTCGGTCAGCAGCTGCGTCGGCAGCAGGTTGGGATACGAGCAGTCGTCGGTGCCGTCCACCACGACGCTCTTGCCGTCGTAGTCCACCTTCACCACGAAGGAGTTGATGCGGCTGATGGTGGCATGGGTATAGGGAAGGCGTCCGAACGAGCGCGGGTTGAGCAGAATGGGGGTGACGGTGAATCCTGCGTCGCGCAGTGCGGCCATCAGGGCGAAGTTGATGTCCGAGCTGCTGCCCGTGCCCTTGTTGGCAGCGGCACGCGGCTGCTCCGAGAAGAGCGTGTAGGAGCCGTCCCACGTGATTTTCGACTGGATGAGCCGCAAGATGGCCACCAGCTTTTCGTCGTTCGTAAGCTGTCGGGCGACAATCTCATCGACCTCCTTGCGGAAGGGGTTGCCCATCCGGCAGTGGCTGTCGAAGGAGGTCTTGCGCAGGGCGTCGTTCACGTCGGCCCACGAGGTCGAGTAGCTCTGGACGGGCTGCATGGGGAAGGCAATCTGCGAAAGTTCGAATTCGAGCATAGAACGGTAGTCGTTCAGACACCATACGTAGGGCTCGCGGCGCAGTGCGGGCAGGTTCTCTCCCGTGCAGACGATGTTGCGGATGGTGTACGTGTAGGGCATGCCGCCCGTGTCGGGAATCGAAGCCGAGGAGAGCGACTCCGAGATGTTGATGCTCAGATACCCCTTCAGCGAGCGGTTGAAGCGGAAGAACTCGGGAATCGCGGCCTTCGCGCTGCAGTGCATGACGGGAATGTCGTGCTGGAAGACGAGCGAGGGGATGGAGGTGACGTAGTCCGACGTGAGTCGGTAGCGGTATTCGATGACCGTGCCCTCGCGGACTTCGGGAATCGAGAACTTGACCACATGGAGATTGTCGCTCACCTGTTCGTCGAAGATGTACTGCTTCTTGAGCGGTGTCTTGACCACCTTGCCGTCGACGAGGTTGTAGGCCGCCGCATTCAGCCCCGAGATGCTCTCCTTCATGGAGGGGGTTGACGTGTAGTCCAGCTCGACGTCGGCCACATCGGTGCCTTCGGGGCGGAGCACCTTGATGCGTACGGTGTATTCGTATATCAAATCGATGCCCGTGGAGATGTCGTACCAGAGGTAGGTATCCTCGTTGAGGATGACGGCCCGGGCCTCGGGGTCGGGCTCGTAACTGCTCATTTCGAGCTCCTCATACTTTTCCGAATTTGTAATCGGGAGCTGCATGCAGCAGCAACGGGCTCGCGAGAAGAGCGAGCAGGGCCAGCAGGGTTCGATTTTTCATGGGGCGGTTGGTTTGGGTAGACCAAATATAGCGATTTTTTCGCTGTTTGGTACTGACCGGGCCCGAAGAAGATGGATTTTCAGGGCTTTTTGCCTCGTCCGAATCCGATGTGTGGCCTCCGATTCCGGTTTACCGCACCCGAATCAGATTCAATCCGTCGCGCAGCGGGACGATGACGTTCTCCGTGCGGGGATCTTCGACCACCATGCGGTTGAATTCGAGCAGCGCCTGCGTGTGACGGTCGTTGTGGGCCACGGGCTGCACCACCTTGCCCGACCAGAGGATGTTGTCGGCGATGAGCACCGAACCCGGGTGGACCAGCGCCGGCGTTCCGCTGTCGCCCATCAGCATCCGGTAGTAGGCCGGATATTCGCGCTTGTCGCCGTCGATGAAGACCAGGTCGAAGCACTCGCCCAGCTGCGGGGCGATGTCGAGCGCCGACCCGATGTGGAGCCGGATTTTGCGGCCGTGGGGACTGCGGTCGAAGAAGGAGCGGGCGAACGACTCCAGCTCGTCGTCCACCTCGATGGTGTGCAGCACCCCGTCGTCGCCCAGCCCGGCGGCCATCGCCAGCGCCGAGTAGCCCGTGAAGGTGCCGATTTCGAGGATGCGGCGGGCCCCCGTCATCCGGACGAGCAGTTCGAGCAGTTTGCCCTGAATGTGGCCCGAAATCATGCGGGGCTGCACCACGCGCAGGTTGGTCCGCCGGTCGAGTTCGTGCAGCAGCGGCTCCTCGGCATCGCTCATCTGGTGGATGTATTGTTCAATGGGCTCCATTCTCTTCACGTTTGGTTGGGGTGAATGTTTCGTTGTCGGGACGCTGCAGCAGGCAGCCGTGCGGGTCGCGGCGGAGCATCGCCGGACGGAACAGCTCCTCGGGGTAGCGCACGTCGCTCAGGAAGAGCCCCTGTGGGGGCGCTCCCCCACTCGACCTGGAGAGGTTGCGGCTGCGGACGATTTCGCCGAACTCCTCGGGCGTGTAGCGTCCGCGGCCCACGTCGACGAGCGTGCCGACGATGGACCGCACCATGTTGCGCAGGAAGCGGTCGGCTCGAATCGTGAAGCAGAGCGTTCCCCACGGCTCGACCTCCCAGCGGGCGACGCTCACGCGGCAGATGTTGGTCCGGTTGTTCGAGTTGAGCTTGGCGAACGAGGTGAAGTCGCGCTCCGTGAGCAGCACCTCCGCCGCACGGTTCATCCGCTCGATGTCGAGCGGCACGTAGTACTGCCACGACATCTGGCGGGTGAAGGGGTTCTTCTGCGGCTCGATGTAGTAGCGGTACTCCCGTTCGCGGGCGCTGAAGCGGGCGTGCGCCAGCTCCCGAACGGGGGTCAGCCCCCCGGCTGAGATGTCGTCCGGCAGCAGGAAGTTGAGCTTGTAGAGCGTCTGGGCGGTATCCTCCACGGCAGTCGTCACGTCGAAGTGCGCCACGTAGTAGGAGGCGTTGACCCCCGTGTCTGTCCTCCCGGCGCCCGTCACCTCGACGGGTTCGCGCAGCAGGGTCGACAGCGCCTTTTCGAGCGTCTGCTGTACGGAGGGCATGTCGGGCTGCCGCTGCCATCCGCAGTAGGCGCCCCCGTTGTACCGGAGTTCGATGAAATAACGCATGGGTTGCTCGGTTCGTTCCGGCGACAAAGATACGAAAAGCGAAGCGCAGAGGCAAGCCGGAAACCGAAGTTTTCAGCCTCGCCTCTGCGCTCGGGGTTTTCGCTCAGAGAGGGATGCGGCGGGAAATCAGCGCCGGGGCTTGATGCCCAGCTTCACGGGGCGAATCATGTTCTCGGGCTTGAGTACCTCGTCGAGCTCCTCGCGCGTCAGAATGCCGTGCTCGAGCACCAGTTCGTAGACGCCGCGGCCGGTTTCGAGCGCCTCCTTGGCAATCTTCGTCGAGTTCTTGTAGCCGATAATCGGGTTGAGTGCCGTCACCACGCCGATGCTGTTATGGACATACTGCAGGCAGCGCTCGGCGTTGGCCGTGATACCCTCGACGCAGCGGATGCGCAGCGTGTCGAAGCCGTTCATCAGCAGCTCGGCCGACTCGAAGCAGCACTGGGCCATGACCGGCTCCATGGCGTTGAGCTCCATCTGTGCGGCCTCGTCGGCCATCGTCACGCAGAGTTCGTTGCCGATGACCTTGAAGGCAATCTGGTTCATCACCTCGGGAATCACCGGGTTGACCTTGCCGGGCATAATCGACGACCCGGGCTGGCGGGCCGGGAGGTTGAATTCGCCCAGACCGCAGCGGGGACCCGACGAGAGCAGACGCAGGTCGTTGCAGATTTTGTTCATCTTCGAGGCGATGCGCTTCATGGCCGACGAGTAGCCCACCATGCAGACCGTGTCGGAGGTGGCGCCCACCAAGTCGTCGGCCAGCTTGACGTCCCACCCCGTGATTTCACGGATGGCGGCCGTGCAGCGCTCGGCATAGCCCGGCTCGGCGCAGATGCCCGTACCGATGGCCGTGGCGCCCATGTTGATGGAGAGGAACTCGAGCGCCGCGTGGTCGAGGTTGTCGACCTCGCCCTGAAGCACGCTTGCAAAGCCGTGGAAGGTCTGCCCGAGGGTCATGGGAACGGCATCCTGCAGCTGCGTGCGACCCATCTTGAGCACGTCGGCGAACTCCTCGCCCTTGCGGTCGAATGCCTCGATGAGGGCCACGAGGTGCTTCCGCAGTTCGAGGTGCGTGGCGTAGAGTCCCAGATGGATGGCCGACGGATAGGCGTCGTTGGTCGACTGCGAGCAGTTGACGTGGTCGTTGGGCGAGCAGTACTGATATTCACCGCGGTGGTGACCCATAATCTCCAGCGCACGGTTGGCAATCACCTCGTTGGCGTTCATGTTCGTCGTCGTGCCGGCGCCGCCCTGAATCATGTCCACGGGGAAGAATTCGTGGAACTTGCCCGCGCGGATTTCGCGGCAGGCCTGGGCAATGGCTTCGAAGAGCTCGTCGGAGAGCAGCCCCATCTCGTGGTTGGCCATGGCGGCGCCCAGCTTCACGACGGCCAGCCCCTCGATGAAACGGGGATAGTCGCACAGGTGGAACTTGCTGATGGCGAAGTTCTCCAGTCCGCGCATGGTCTGCACGCCGTAGAGCACATCTTCGGGGACCTCCACGCTTCCGAGCAGGTCGCTCTCGGTGCGGGTCTTCTTTTCGTCGGTTTTCATGGTAACGGTTTTTATGGTTTTTGCCTTGATTCGTTTCGGATTGGAATCAATTTCTTCCGAAAGATAATAATTTTTTCGTGTTGTCCGCCTTTTTTTTGAAAAAAGTACGTTTTTTTCTGCGGTTCGCGGACGCAGCCTCCGGCCGCGCCTCTTTCCGGAGTGAAGTCACGGTTGGGGACGCTTCGCGCCGCAGCGCTCCCGAAGGGACAAAAATCGGGTCGGACGTTGTTTTTACAGCGGCGATGTATTATCTTTGCGCACATATATTATAGACACGAAAAAGATGAAGGCAGCAATCATCGGTTACGGCAAGATGGGCCGTGAAATTGAAAAGATACTTCTGGAGCGCGGCCACCAGGTCGCACTCGTCATCGATGCGGAGAATGCCGCGCAGCTCGACGCGGCCCACCTGGTGGGGGTCGACGTGGCGCTGGAGTTCACCACGCCGGCCACGGCCTGCGACAACATCCGCACCTGCATCGCATGCGGCGTTGCGGTGGTGAGCGGCACGACGGGCTGGACCTCCCGCCTGGAGGAGCTTCAGGCATTCTGCCGCGAGCGCGGCGGCGCCTTTTTCTACGCCTCGAACTACAGCCTGGGGGTCAATCTGATGTTCCGGCTCAACCGCCAGCTCGCCGCGCTGGTCAACCGCGTGGGCGGCTACGAGGTCTCCATCGAGGAGGTGCACCACACGCAGAAGAAGGATGCGCCCAGCGGTACGGCCATCACGCTGGCCGAGGGCATCATCGCCGAACTCGGGACCAAGCACGGCTGGGTGAACGACGCTCCGGCCGCCGCCGACCAGATTGAAATCCACTCCGTGCGCGAAGGAACGACGCCCGGCATCCATACGGTGACCTACGAATCGGAGGACGACCGCATCGAGCTGCGCCATACCATCAAGAACCGCCGCACGCTGGCGCTGGGCGCCGTTGTGGCGGCCGAGTTCCTCTGCGGGCGCCGCGGCGTCTACTCGATGGAGGACCTTCTGAAGTAACGAATAACGCAACCTCCCGCCGGAGCGGCCTGCGGCGCACTCCGCCGTAATGGCTTCGGAGCTGCCGGAGCTGCCGCCGGAGGGGAGCCAACCGAATCTCAAGATGAAAAAACTCAAGGCGATTCTTCGCAACAAGTGGGTGGGCTTCACGCTCGCCTCGCTGCTCTACACGCTCTGGTTCGTCGTCTGGACGGGCAACCTGTGGCTGCTTCTGGGCCTCGTGGTGATTTACGACTTCTACATCTCGCGCCTCTTCTACCGCTACGTGTGGCACCGCAACGCCGAGCTCTGCCGCAAGAGCCGTTGCTACAAGACCATCTACGAGTGGGTCAACGCCATTGTCTTCGCCACGGTCGTGGCGTCGCTGGTCCACATCTTCATCTTCCAGATGTATGTGATTCCCACCTCGTCGATGGAGAAGTCGCTGCTCATCGGCGACTACCTCTACGTGAGCAAGGTGGCCTACGGTCCCCAGATGCCCAATACCCCGCTCTCGTTTCCCTTCGTGCACCACACGATGCCCTTCTCGACCACGCGCAAATCCTTCTCCGAGGCGGTGAAGTGGCCCTACCACCGGCTCAAGGGGCTGGGGCGCGTGCGCCGCGGCGACGTGGTGGTCTTCAACTTCCCGGCCGGAGACACGGTGCTGCTCGAGAAGCAGAACGTCACCTACTACGACGAGCTGCGCGCCTACGAGCAGGCGTACGGCAGGGAGGAGGGACGCCGCCGCCTCTTCGACGAGTATACGGTCATCACGCGCCCGGTCGACAAGCGTGAGAACTACATCAAGCGCTGCGTCGCCCTGCCGGGCGATACGCTCTCGGTGGTCGACGGAGCCGTGTACATCAACGGCCGCGAGACGGACGACGTGCCGGGCAAGCAGTACATGTATCTGGTGCAGACCTCCTCGCCGCTGACCAAGTATGCGCTCGACAACCTCGGTGTGACCGAATACAGCGGCAACGGCTCGGTTTACTACATGACCCTCACGGCCGAGGCGGCCGCCGAGCTGGGCAAGCTGAACAACGTCCTCTCGCTGCGCCGCTATGTCTACGCCCCCAACGACGACGTCTTCCCGCAGTGGGGCGATGCGCGCTGGAGCCAGGACAACTACGGCCCGGTGTGGGTGCCGGCCCGCGGGGCGACCGTCGAACTGACGCCCGAGAACCTGCCCCTCTACCGCCGCATCATCGAGACCTACGAGGGCCACGAGCTGGATGTGCGTGACGGCCGCATCTTCATCGACGGTGCCGAGACGACGCACTACACCTTCGCCATGGACTACTACTGGATGATGGGCGACAACCGCCACAACTCGGCCGATTCGCGCTTCTGGGGATTCGTGCCCGAGGACCACATCGTCGGCAAGGCGTCGTTCATCTGGCTGTCGCTCGACGCTGCCAAAAAGTTCCCGTCGAACATCCGCTGGGAGCGAATCTTCACCAAGGTACGCTGATGGAACAACCTTCGGACAGCTATCGGACCATCGCCGCGCCGGCCGCGTGCCGCGCCGCGGCGGCGATTTGGTGCACGACTTCGTCGTCGAGAACGAGGGTACGGTGCCGCTCGTTGTCACGCGGGTCTTCACCTCGTGCTCGTGCCTCAAGGCGAGCTATTCGAAGCGCCCCATCCCGCCCGGCGGCACGGGGGTGATTCGGATTACCTACGAACCCTACAAGAACGAGCCCGGAACCTTCTACAAGGTCATCCAGGTCTACTCCAATTCGACCGAGGGGCGCACCGTCATCACGGTGCAGGGAAGCTCCTACGACGACGAAGAGGAGGAGTAGCTCCCTCTGTCGGGACACGCGGCGACAGAGCCTCCGCATCCCGGCGCAGTCAACCATACCCGGACGCGCAACCGCCCGGGTATGTCGTCCGAAGTCCGCAGCGGGGCCGGGCGCGAAACACCTAAGCAACAATCTTTTTTATGACATCGATTCTCTTCCGAAACGCGACCGTGCTGCCCATGACGGTGGAGGCGGACGCACCGAAATACTTCACGGGCTGGGTCGGCATCGTCGGCAACCGCATCGAGCGGGTCGAGGCCGGAGATGCCGGCGCCGACGAGTTCCTGGCGGCGCACCCCGACGCGCGGCTCTTCGACTGCCGCGGCAAGCTGGTCATGCCGGGTCTGGTCAACACCCACTGCCACGCGGCGATGACGCTTCAGCGGGGCTACGCCGACGACATCGCCCTCATGGAGTGGCTCAACGACTACATCTGGCCCTTCGAGGGGCGCCAGACGGCCGACGACGTGGCGCTGGGCATGACGCTGGGCATCGTCGAGATGCTGCTCGGGGGTGTCACCTCGTTCGTCGACATGTACTACCATGAGGACCGCTGCGTCGAGGTGGCCGAGCGGATGGGCATCCGCGCGATGCTGGGCTGCAACTACTTCGACAGCAACATCGACGAGGTCTTTCCGCAGATTGAGCGCGCTGCGGCGGCCGCTGCCGGCAGCTTGCGCGTGCAGATTGCCGTGGCGCCCCACTCGGCCTACACCGTCTCGCCCGAGAACCTGCTGCGGGGCCGCAAGTTGGCCGACCGCCTCGGCCTGCGGATGATGACCCACGTGGCGGAGACCCGCGACGAGGTGCGCATCATCGGCGAACGCTTCGGCTGCACGCCCGTCGAACACCTCGACCACCTCGGGCTGCTCGACGAGCGGCTCATCGCCGCGCACTGCGTCCATCTGACCGACGACGACCTGCGCACGCTCGTCGAGCGGCGCGTCGTCGTCTCGCACAACCCGCAGAGCAACATGAAAATCTCGAGCGGCGTAGCCCCCGTCGAGCGGCTGCGCAAGGCCGGGGCCTGCGTGACGGTGGCCACCGACGGCACCTGCTCGAACAACGACCTCGACATGTGGGAGGAGCTGCGCACGGCATCCTTCCTCCAGAAATCCTATACGGGCGACCCCTGCGCGCTGCCGGCCTACGAGGCGCTGCGCATGGCAACCGTCAACGGCGCCCGCGCCTTCGGTCTGGAGGGCCTCCTGGGGGTGCTGCGCCCCGGAGCGCTGGCCGACGTGGTGGTGGTCGACCTCCGGAAGCCCCACCTGCAGCCCGTCCACGACCTGGTGGGCAACCTGGTCTACTGCGGCAAGGCGTCGGATGTCGAGACGGTGGTGGTCGACGGCCGCGTCGTTGTCGAGAAGCGGCAGATAGAGGGCATCGACCTCGAGCGGCTCTATGCCGACGTGGCGGCTGCCGTCGAGCGCATCAAGCGCGCGTAGCCGTCCGTCCGCTTGCGCTGGGGGGGAGTGCTGCCTCCCGCCGCGAGCGGCTGTCCCGTTTTTGATGCGGCGCAAGTTGCCGATTTTCGGTCTCATGCGGCGCTCTCCATCCCCTTTTCGGGGTATGGAGGGCGCCGTTGTTCGGTCTGGTCCGGCGGAATTCTGCCGGTGCGGGAGGTTTGTCGGAAAAAAACACTATCTTGTTACCTGAAACGTGCCCTTCGGGGAGCCAAATTTTCCGACCATGAAGAGAAACCTTCGTTTTTTGCTCCTTCTGTGCAGCCTTTGGATGCTCGCTGCCCTGCCGGTGCAGGCCCAGCAGATGGCGAATGCCTCTTCGGGGTTTTCGATGACCTCCGACGACCTGAGTGACCCCCGCGTGCCCGGCAACCTTGAGACGCTCTGTCGCGTCTGGGGCTATGCCAAGTACCACCATCCGGTCTTCTGTGACACGCTGTGCCGCGTCGATGTCGACAGCGCCCTCTTTGCCTTGCTGCCCCAGGTTGTGCATGCCGACCGGGATACCCGCAACCGGCACCTGCTCGACTGGGTACGCTCGCTGGGAGCTTACACCCCCAACCGGGTCGAGTGCGAACAGACGCTGGCACCGTATGACCTGGTTGAGACGGCCGACCTCGGTTGGACGGCCGACACCGTGTTGCTGGGCGGGGAGCTCTCGAAGTTGCTGCAGGACCTGCGTTATGCTGAACGCGATGAGAACTACTACCTCCGCATGGGAACAATGGAAAATGGACCGGGTTATCACTACCTTTCGTTGCGCAACGAGAGGTCCTATCCGACCCAGCAGATGGATAGCGGGCTCAACCTGCTGACGCTCTTCCGGCTGTGGAACGTCATCGAGTACTACGCTCCGAACCGTTCGCTGACACTGCACCCCTGGGAGGAGGTGCTCACGAGCTACATTCCGCGCATGGGGGTCGAGACGGACCCCGTCCGCTTCTCCCGGCTCTACTTCCGGCTGATTCGCGAGCTTAACGACGGCCATGCCTACGCGCCAATCGAGATGCTTTTCGGACAGCGGATGCTGCCCGTGTGGCCGCTCCAGGCCGAAGGGCGCCTCTTTGTCGGCTACTCCGGCGACAGTCTCCTTGAACGGGGCGACGAGGTGGTGGCCATCGACGGGGAGCCTATCTCCGAACGGCTGGAGCTGCTGCGGGAGTATGCCTCGCGGTCGAACGAGGCGAGTCTGCGCCAGGCCCTCCGTTATTACGGGCTCTGCACGCGCCGCGATACCGCCGAGGTGGTCCGCCGCCGCGCCGGGGTCTGCGATACGCTCCGCGTGGCAACGGTGCCCTATGGCAGCGTCTCCCCCCTTTACGACCCGGCCCAGCTCGAGCAGCCACCCTTCCGCCTGCTGGCCGATTCGGTGGGTTACATCTACGCCGGGACATTCTCCCGCGAGTACCTCGCCGAGGTCGGACAGACGCTGCCTCGCACGCGGGCACTCATCATCGACCTGCGCACCTACCCGCTGAATGTGGACGGCGCGCTGATAGCGCTGGCCGCCCAATCGCTGTGCACCGAACCGGTCGTTGCCTGGCAGACGTTGCATCAGACACTGGCCCTGCCCGGTCTCTTCTTCCGGCAGGAGCAGTGGTTGGACAATGGCTTCGAGGGGGGTGCCGCACAATGCACCGAGCCCTACAAAGGACGGGTAATTTTACTGGTCGACGAGATAACACAGAGCAACCCCGAGTTCCAGGCCATGGCGTTCCAGAGTTGCCCGCAGACGCTGACCATCGGCTCGCCGACCTCGGGTGCCAACGGTTCCATTGTCTGGATTCCGCTGCCCGGTCAGATGACCAGTTTCTCCGGCATCGGCGCCCTCTATCCGGACGGGACCCAGACCCAGACCGTAGGCGTGCGCCTCGATGTCGAGGTGCTGCCGACGGCAGAAGGGTTGCAGGCCGGGCGTGACGAGGTGCTCGAACGGGCACTGGAGCTGGCCCGGCAATAGGGTGGGGCGTGCCGCTCCGTGACTGTGGCCGTGACTGTGGCCGTGACTGTGGCCGTGGCCGGGGCGGGCCGGCGGTACGGCTTTTGCAGCGGTGAATGGTCCGCGGCGCGGCCTCCGATGGCTGACATGCGGACGCCGGGCCGCTCGGACGGTGTATGAACGAAAAAGAGCCCTTCGGCTCCGGTGCGGTGTGCCGCACCGGGCTGCGGGACAAGGATAACAACTAAACAGTAAAACGTTATGGGAGAAAAAGTTTTGTTCGCAGGGCAGCCCTTCGAGCTGGAGGGTACGCCGCGGCGTGTGGGCGATGCGGCCCCCGATTTCGTATTGACGGGTCAGGACCTGGCGCCCGTGTCGTCGGAGCGTCTGCACGGCAAGGTGCGTGTCTACAGCGTCTTCCCCTCCATCGACACCCCCGTCTGCTCGCTGCAGAACATCCGCTTCAACCGCGAGGCGGCGGCGCTGGGTGACGAGGTGACCATCGTGGCGATTTCGGTCGACCTTCCCTTTGCGCAGAAGCGTTTCTGCGCGGCCGAGGGCATCGACCGCGTCGAGGTGCTGTCGGACTATCAGCGTCTCGACTTCGGTATGAAGTACGGATTCGTCCTTCCGGGGCTGCGGCTGCTGGCGCGCGGCGTGGTGGTGGTCGGCCGTGATGACCGGATTCGCTACATCGAGTATGTGCCCGAGGTGACCCACGAACCCGACTATGCGCGGGCCATCGAGGCGGTTCGCAGCGCGCTCAAGGAGTAGGCGGACAAATCCGGCCGGCGGGGCGCTTTCCGCCGCATTTTGCCGCGTTCCGTCGTGTGCTGCGTCTGAGGCCTTCGCGCGGCTGAGGCGCTTTCCGCTTCGGGTGCCGGTTGGACCGGATATGAGAGAGGGGGTGATGCCGAAGCATCACCCCCTCTTCCGTTGCATGCGGCGCGTTTCCCGCTACTTGGTCACCCGCTCGAGCCACTTGACCATGGCCAGCATGGCAATCATCGAGATGGCGCAGACAATCACGAAGATGCTCCACGTGGCCGAGATGGAGATGCGCTTGTAGAGAATCGGGCCGATGAAGAGCAGTCCGTTGCCGATGGCCGTGGCGCCGAGCCAGCAGCCCTGCATCAGACCCTGCAGCTTCTGGGGAGCCACCTTCGAGACGAACGACAGACCCAGCGGCGAGATGAAGAGCTCGGCGATGGTCAGAATCAGGTAGGTGGCCACAAGCAGCCACGGCGTGACGCGGTCGGCGACGGCCAGACCGCCCTGGGCCTGCACATCGGCCAGTTTGGGAAGACCCAGCGAACCGAGGACCATCAGCACGTATGCGAAGGCGGCAATGCCCATGCCGATGGCAATCTTCATCGGCGTCGAGGGCTCCTTGCCGCGGTTGCGCAGCCACGAGAAGACGGCGATGACCAGCGGCGTGAGGAAGACCACGCAGAAGGGGTTGGCCGACTGGAAGATTTCGGCCGTGATGGGCATTCCGAAGATTTCAAGACGCGTGTAGTCCTGAGCGAAGAGCGTCAGCGTCAGACCGTTCTGGTGGAACGAGAACCAGAAGAAAATCACGATGGCGAAGACGGCGAACAGCGCGTAGAGACGCTGCTTGATTTCGCGGGCATCCTGCTGGATTTCGGCCTTCGAGGGGGTCGGACGGTTCTTCTCGGCAACCTTGGGGTCGGGCAGCTTCTTCTTGTTGACCACGAAGACCACCAGCGAGAAGAGCAGCGCCACGATGGCCACGCCGAAGGCGTAGTGGAAGCCCGTGTTGAAGGCGTTGAGGTAGCTCTCGGCGAAGACACCCATGTCGGTCGGGGCGCCGTTGAGGCTCACCTGGGCGGCCAGTTCGCTGAAGCGGCCGTCAACCACCTCGGGAGCCATCGTGCCGCCCAGATACTGGTGGCAGAGGGCCGAAAGGTCCGAGTTGTAGAGGTAGCCCTGCGTGCGCAGCCACCAGTTGCGGACGCTCACGGCCGCAAAGGGGGCGACCATGGCGCCGATGTTGATGAACATGTAGAAAATCTGGAAGCCCGTATCGCGCAGCTTGGCGTACTTCTCGTTGTCGTAGAGCTGGCCCACCAGTGCCTGGAGGTTGCCCTTGAAGAGGCCGTTGCCGAAGGCGATAATCATCAGGGCGCCGATGACCATCGTTTTCGAGGTGATGGTGGGTACCATCAGCACGGCGTAACCCAGCGTCATGACCACGATGCCGGCGATAATCGTCCCCTTGTAGTTGCGCAGGCGGTCGGCGATGAGTCCGCCCACCAGAGCGAGGATGTAAATCGAGGTGTAGAAGAACGAATAGATTTTTCCGGCCTGCTCACCGTCGATGCCGAATTTCGACATGAGGAAGAGCGTCAGGATGGCCATCATCGTGTAGAAGCCGAAGCGTTCGCCGGTGTTGGCCAGCGCGGCGGCAATCAGGCCTTTGGGTTGATTTTTGAACATTGCATTTAGGGGTTTTTGGTTACGTTTTCCGACAAAGATAATATTTTTTCCACGACATGCAATATCCGCGCCGATGATTTGTGCAGCCGAAGGGGGTGGAATGAATCGGGCATTCGGCAAACAGGGTATTGCGATTTGTCGTTTTTTTTCATATCTTTGGTTAACCTTTCTCCAAAAAGGTTGTTTCCATTCAGAAAAAGTGCCTCGGTTTTCTCCGGAACGTTTCCGGCGAAATGCGATGTGGTTCGAACAAGGATTCGGGCAGGTCGTTGTGGGTAAGAGTTTGTGTCGTGGGGATACGGCGAGAATCATTCGTCCTTCGTCGAAATCATCCGGTAGGAATCCCTGCGGCTTTGCACTTTTTGATTGTATCATAAATTTTCCTCGGAAGCCGGAGGAAAACTAATCCAAACACCATGAATTACAAAGTTTTTGTTCCCGCACTTGCAGCCGTATTGCTGTTGTCGGGGTGTGCCGTGCAGCAACTCAGCTATCGTGAGGCATCGACGCGTCTGATTGAGCCGAACCAGGGCGCTCTCATTACGCCGCTTATTGCCGATATGGAGCTGATTTCCGAGGAGAAGATTCAGCCGTATGTCGAGGAGTTCGGCAAACTGACCTATTTGACGCTTTCCAATATCGAGGGATATAAGAAAACAGCCCTGCTCAATGCAGCCAAGAAATATGAAGCCGATGTCATCGTAGCCGCTACCATCGAGGTCGAGACGACTGATTCGGGTATTCTGAAAATAACCGTGACCGGCTTCCCCGCCCGTTATACCAATTTCCGCAAGGCTACCGAGAACGATGCCTGGATGGTCGGCATGCATCAGGTCATCAATCAGGGAAACATCTCGCCCGTACTGCTCAATAACAAAGAATAGTGAAGCCTCATTCGAATTATTAGTCGCATGATGATACCATGAAGAGAGTTCTACTTTGTCTGTTGTTGTGTTGGGCCTCATCAGCCTTTGCGCAAAATGCCGGAATCGTATCGGGAAGCCAGCTCTCGGTTGAGCGTGAGCGAAATCAGCGCTCCGTCTTTACAATCGAGGCCGGAGCCGATGTTATCTGGATTAATCCTTCCGAGGATTTATACAACTATACGAACGGGATAAGTCGCAAGACGGGTGTCGGGTTCCATCTTCGCGGACTCTATAAGTTGAGATTGTCGGACAACCTTCCCCTTTATGCGCATACGGGTCTCGGCCTTGCCTATCATCGGGATGGAGGAGTGACGGTAAATCCCGGGGACGATATGGAGACGATGGCATCGCTGTGCTATCGGCTTCTCTATCTTCAGATTCCGCTGGGTATTGAATATCGATTCAGTCTGGGCAAACAGTTCGCGCTGATGCCTTATTTGGGTTTCAACTTCAATGTCGGACTGTATGGTCAGCAAAATTTCAAGTTCAAGAATGGGTCCATAGGACATGGGTATGACCAGTTCAGTGATGGAGGCGACCTGCGCCGGTTCCGTCCGGACGTTACCCTTGGCGTCAATGCCGAGTGGGGGCGTTTTATTGTTGGCACGGGTGTCCAGATTGGCCTGACCAACATGCTCAAGCAGAGTCTGGTCGATTTGTACGAATCGGAAAATGCCGGTTCGCCGAAGATGACCTATACGGGTTGGACCATAAGTGTCGGATACCGGTTCTGATTGTGAAGTGGAATCCGAGTTTCGAGTCGGGCCTCGCTTTCGGGCGGGGCCCGGCCTTTTTGCCGGCGGCGGGGTGTCGATTTTCAGTGGGCGGATGCCGACGGCATCGGATTTTTTCGTATATTTGTAGTAAATCAACCGCTACTGACACGCTATGGAACAAACGTCGCGACATCTTCCGATGGTCGAACGGGACGAGTGGCTCGCCCCCGTCGAAGGGGAGCTTCTCCGCCGCCGTGAGCGCTACCTGAACCACATGAAGGATATTGAGGCTTCGGCCGGCAACATCGTCGACTATGCCAACGGATACCGCTATTTCGGCTGGCAGTGGGACGACGACCTCGACGGGTGGTGGTTCCGCGAATGGCTGCCCGGCGCCTACGACGTCTACCTCTTCGGCGACTTCAACAACTGGCAGCGCACCGAGCTGCGGCTGAGCAAGGATGCGGCCGGCGTCTGGAGCATCTTCCTGCCGGCGGCCATGTACGGCGACCGGCTGACGCACGGCTCGCTCTATAAAATCCACGTCCACGGCGACAACGGCTGGCTGGACCGCATCCCGGCCTACGCCACGCGCGTGGTGCAGGACGAGAAGACGAAGGACTATACGGCGCAGTTCTGGAACCCCGGCCCCTTCGACTGGAAGGGCGACTGCTTCGACATCGCGCAGGTGGGCAGTCTGCTCATCTACGAGGCCCACGTGGGGATGGCCCAGGAGCGCGAAGGGGTGGGCACCTACCGCGAATTCACCGAGAAGATTCTCCCCATCATCAAGCGCGACGGCTACAATGCCGTGCAGCTGATGGCCATCGCCGAGCACCCCTACTACGGCTCGTTCGGCTACCACGTCTCGAGCTTCTTCGCCCCGACGAGCCGCTGCGGTACCCCCGAGGAGCTCAAGGAGCTCATCCGCCGCGCCCACGAAATGGGACTGGCCGTCATCATGGACCTGGTCCATGCCCACTACGTCAAGAATCTCAACGAGGGCATCAACGAGCTCGACGGCACGGACCACCTCTATTCGCTGCCGGGTGAGGCGGGCTACCAGCCCTACTGGGACTCGAAGCTCTTCGACTACGGCAAGCGCGAGGTGCAGCACTTCCTGCTCTCGAACGTCAAGTACTGGCTAGACGAGTTCCACTTCGACGGCTACCGCTTCGACGGCGTCACTTCGATGATTTACCACCACCACGGCTACGTCGACTTCGACTGCCGCGAGCGCTTCTTCGACAGCGGGGTCAACACCGATGCGCTCTGCTACCTGACGCTGGCCAACCGTCTTATCCACGATTTTCGCCCCACGGCGGTCACCATCGCCGAGGATGTGAGCGGCATGCCGGGCATGTGCATCCCCATTGACGACGGCGGGGTGGGCTTCGACTACCGCCTCGGAATGGCGATTCCCGACTTCTGGATTAAGCTGCTCAAGGACATCCCCGACGAGCAGTGGAACATCTGGGAGATGTGGTCGGTGATGACCAACCGTCTGCCCGAGGTGAAGACCGTGGCCTATGCCGAGTCGCACGACCAGGCGCTCGTGGGCGACAAGACCATCGCCTTCCGGCTGATGGACAAGGAGATGTACTTCCACATGGACCGCGCCTCGGAGAACTTCATCATCGACCGGGGCATGGCACTCCACATGATGATTCGGCTGATGACCATCTCGACGGGCGGTCAGGCCTACCTGAACTTCATGGGCAACGAGTTTGGCCACCCCGAGTGGATTGACTTCCCGCGCGAGGGCAACGGCTGGAGCTATGCCCATGCGCGGCGGCTGTGGTCGCTCTCGCGCAACGGGCTGCTGCGCTACTCGTGGCTGGGGGCCTTCGACAAGGCGATGCTGCGGCTGGTGAAGCGCTACAACGTGCTGGGCGACGGCTATGCCTGGAACCAGCAGATGGACGAGCAGAACAAGACGATGGTCTTCTCGCACGGGCGGCTGCTCTTCGTCTTCAACTGGCACCCCACGGCCTCGATTCCCGACTACGAGCTGCAGGTGCAGGGGCCGGGTCGCTACGTTCCCATCCTCTCGACCGACGAGAAGCGCTTCGGAGGTCCGGAGCGGCAGTCGATGGATGTCGAGCACCTCTCGACCCCCGTTGTGTGCGACGACGGGCAGACGCGCCACCACATCCGCATCTACAACACGTCGCGTACGGCGACGGTCTACCTGCGCAAGCGTTGAGGCCGCCTACGGAGGGCAAAGAGACGAAAAGGGGCGAGGTCGAACCTCGCCCCTCTCTTTTTGCAGGGTTTAACTCTTTTGTGTGCGGCCCGCCCGTTTTGCTTGTGAGGCGTGCTTCCCGGTCCGGCCCAGCCCGTTGGTCCTATACACCGGCTCGGTCTGCTTCGCCGGTCCAGCCCGCCGGTCCAGCCCGCCAGCCCAGCCCGCCGGCCCGGTCTATCGGTTCGGCTTGGTTCGGCTTGGTTTGGTTCGGTTTGGCTTGGCCCGGTCCGCTCCATCGGCCCGGCCGCTGCGGGGTCAGCGGCGGCTGTCGAGCATCTGGGCCATGCGCACCAGGGCGATGAACTCGCAGCGCTCTTCGTCGGGGTCACTGCCGAGCCCCTTTTCGGCCAGTTCGAGCACCTTGTCCCAGGTGGAGTCGCCGCGGAACTCCGAGTCGCTCAGCAGCTGCCCGTACATCGCCACGGCGGCCGCAAAGGCGAAGTCGCCCGTCAGCTCCACGAGGTTCTCCTCCTTGAGCGTCGCGGTCATCTGCTCGCCGCGGCGGACCCCCGGAAGGTGGTAGCGCACCCGTGCCGTGAGCAGCTCGGAGGAGGGGATGAGTACGACGGGAACCCCTTCGCGGCTCTCGAGCCGAAGGGCCGAGGCCCGCTCCGGCGAGCGTTCGGCATCGGCGGGAATCACCTCGTAGAGAATCGTCGTCGAGTAGCCCGCCTCGAGGCGTCCGCCGCGCCGCGCCGCGTCGTGCCTTCTGTGGCGGTGGCGCGGCTGGGGAAGGATGCGGTCGTCACCCACCAGACGGTAGGCTACGACCTGTGCGGGGTTGAACTCCACGCGCAGCCGTGCATGGCGGAGCGGCAGCAGGGTCGTGTCGGCGGCGTCGCGGAGGCGGATGCCGAAGCGGACGAGCCGGTGCTCGGCATTCCACGGGCAGGGGGCCATCTCGGCCGTGAACGAGAGCGGCGCTCCGTCTGTGGGTGCGGGGTAGTCGTAGGTGAAGTGGTTGACCAGCTGGTCGATGTGCACATCTCCGGCCGCGGGCAGCTTATCCTCGCCGAGCATGCGGCGGCATTCGGCATACGCGTTGCCGCATGGCGTGAGGGGAACGACCGAGCGCGGCTCGGTAAAGGCGTGGCGGTAGGGGCACTCGCCGACCAGCCCCGTGTGGTCGTGCATCGGCAGTGCGACGGTATCGGGTCGTGGGGCGCGCAGGGCCTCTGC
>OLPR01000867.1_pt1 | contig 26174 bp, 52 predicted proteins | sample 1672761 | NCBI WGS metagenome assembly OLPR01 (sample SAMEA3136721, study PRJEB25190) | human gut metagenome | biome: human gut; feature: human-associated habitat; material: faeces | place: Austria | collected 2013 | reverse complement strand
CGCCATCATCGCCGTTGGCGTGGGCAACGTGCGTGGTTTTCAAGCGCTCCACAAATTTCGCGTCATCCAGATCGTCCATGCCGCTGCAGTTGGACAAGACCCAATAGATCAAATTCCCCTCGTCCACGTTGTTGACCATGTTTGAGGACGCAAGGTCCAGCGCATCAATGGTATTGCGCTTGCCGACGATTTCGGACAGGCACCGCTTATTGTTTTTCAGCGGCACGATAGGGAAACTCGGATAATTGCCGCCGTCGTAAATCTCTGTTTCGCCGACTTCGGCTTTGCGGATAACGAGCTTATAGCTGCGCTTCTCCTGCAATACGCTCATATCTTTGTTTTTTGGCTGGAAATACTCGGTGAACCCATCCAGCTCGTACAGCGTCGCTCTCAGGGGCTTATCCTGCGCCACCTGCCAGAACCGGATACCGGCCTTCATTGCGCCGTCCTCCTCATCATAGAGGGGAACGAACTCAAGCAGGGAGAACACCCGCAAATGCGTCAAATCCCAGAAGCCAAAGGACACACCCGCGATTTTCGCCTCACGCGCCGCGTTCATGACTTCCTGATCGAAGTCTGGGCATAGCTTGTTCGGCGTTTCCTTCTCCGCAAAGGTCACGCCATTGCCCAGAAGATAGGAAACCTCCTGATCGACCGCTAGCCCGAAGAAGCGGCTGGCCAGCTTATGGTTTGCCGTCCACATATCCGTGTGGCTGCGCCCCTGCATATCATAGATAATCTTCTCATAGCGGTTAATGGTCGGATTCAGGCCGTTGTAATATTCCTCAGCATCCGCCGCCGTCTTATACGCCGTGCTCTCGCGGTGCTCATTGATCGTGCTGCGGACAAACTCAATGCGCGCCTGCTCGTTGTCGCCGACCGCCACAAGGTCGTTATATGTTTTGATAGCCGCTCACCGTCCTATCTGTTCCAAATGGGGGTATAATCGCTCTTGCCCTTTTGGCCGGGCACTCTCCATATCGATTCCGTCGCATATCGGCACGCATCAATATGGTGGTTGTTTGCGTCAGGATAGCCGCTGATGATCTCTCCATCGCGGTTCCGCTCGTATTCGTAAGAAACAAACTCTTCTGCTGTTTTGGGGCATTTTGCCTTGTCAATTACAATGCTCGACAAGCCCTGCAACCATTGCATAGATCGTTCAATGCTTCCCGGCCCTTTTCTTGCGCTAATGCAGCGTAAGCCGAATTTTTGATAATCCGCAACGCTCTTAGGCTCTGCGCCGTCTGCTGTGATGAGGTCATCGCGGGTCAGGCCATAATCAAGCAACATATCAGCCGTTTCTTTGTTTCTCTTTTTGTTTGCGGTCATTTCCGCAAAAATGTATAACGTGCGTCTTGCAGCGTCGTAATAGCAACGGTTGAATGCCCACGGGTCGGGGAAATATCCCCAGTCAACACCGTTATAAATGCGGTCGAACTGCGACATTTCCTCGTCGGTGATTTCTCGCAGTTCCAAATTCTCAAACACATTGCCGCCGGTTCCTACCGGAATGCCGAGATACTCGTGCTGGTACGCACGCTCGTCCGTCTCTTTGAGGTGTTCCGCTTCTGCAAGAAACTGTTCTCCCAGCCACTCCGGCGGTGCTTGCAGATACGTTGACTTGTGGCACAGCCGGTCGGCGCGTTCCTCCAAGCTGTCTTTGTTCGCCCAGTTGTCGCGCGAAATTGGTGGGTTATAGCTTTCAAAATTCCAAAACACCGAGCCGCCGCGCATTGTGGACTGCAAAATGGTTCGGATTTCCGCACGTCCGGCAAACTGGTCTTTTTCCTCAAAGTGCGTCACGGCAATGTAGCCGAACGGCACCTTGATAGATTTAATCTTCATTGGATCGTCCGCGCCGCGAAACATGATCTTTTGGCCTGTCGGCTTGTAGATCAGCTCCATCGGGGAAACCTTCGCTTCCCAATACTGAGCCGCGCCCAACTCGCCAATCGCCCAAATGTACTGCGCATAAACGCTGTCTCGAATGGTATTTGCCACCTTACGGAGAACCAGCGCGTGACAATTTCGGTTCTGCTCCTGCATCAGAATCAGCGGGACAAGGATAGATACCGTCGAAGACTTTAGCGAACCTCGCCCGCCGCTGAAATCGTAATGCGTGTGCCCATGTTGAAACACGTCTTTTGCAATGCCATAGAACACCGGCGCGATTTTTTGCGAAAGAAGTATCTTAGACATCGATAACCACCATCACGCCATCGTCCTTGTTATCTCCGGTTTTCTCTTGCACCATCGCCCACTTGTCAATCAGCGTCCCCATCGCCGTTGTGATCTGGCTGAGATTTGCCGCCGCCAGCTTCTCCGGGTCATTGAGCATTTCAAGCCCCTTGCCGATGAACGAACACACAAGGTCTTTGTGGTCGTTCATGTATTCCATCACATCGGCGGTGTTCTCTTCTTTTTTTTTCTCGCACTTTTCCACAATGTCGGCATTCGCCCGCACAAGGTTCTTGACAGTCGTTGCGGACACGCCGTTGATTTTCGCTGTGGCGCAATAGTTGTTCGTCTGCACATAGTCCGCCAGTATTTTCTTTTTCTGCCGGTCTGTCAGACGCGCAGCCATTGTCACCACCTCGCATATTGTTTGCAACAACGTCAATCTCGTTAAAGTATGTTTGTCTACATACATTCCTGTATTTCGTATTCTTCCAAAAAGCGGAGATAGCAGTTCTCGCACATATAACACAATAACCTTGGCGGCATACTACTGCTCTCTGCTGTGTATAACGGGCGCATCATTCGTTTTAGTTGCGTCCGCCCACACCTTGGGCACATTGCGTACCAACTATGCACAGCCGCCCTCCTTGTTTGCTACCAGCCCCCGCCCCTTGGCCTTACATAGCAGACTTTACCCGCCCCGAAGGGCTACAACGACGCCCACAATGGGCGTTATTCTTTTCACAGGGTCCCGGCATTGCGCTCTGTTTGAGTTGCTTACACAGCGGCCTAATCATACGATTGCCGCCACCACGCCACATCCATTAACCGCCTCGGCACTCGCGCAGAGTGTAGCAATGCCGGTATCCCACGGAACTTTTCAGCCCTGCGCCGGTACGTCGGTCGCATCCGTTCATCTTTACAAAGCCGGTGCCAGCCAATATATAAATTTCTTCGTCCTGCCGCTTTCGTACAGCGCACAGGCAAGCCCCTTGTAGCGGTCTTACCCTTCCGTGGTGCCGCAATGCGGTAGCATACATCTGGTACGGCATTGCAGTCCTGCCCTGCTTTAGCGCTTCGGGGAAAGTCCCCGTCACTCGCTGTGGTCTCCCCTTACGGGGCACCTATGCCGTGTATGTGCAGATCCCGCTTAGATTGTCACACGCTCATGCCCGCTTGAGGCCCCGCAAGCATTTCAAGCGCTTTCATCAGTAACGGCAAGGAGGACGCATCCCCACGCGCAGTTTTCAGCAGGCATTGTCATTCTCTGTGAGGCGTTCTGCGTACTCTCACATCATCCGGGAGCTACCCGGCCTCTGGCACGGACAGTTGGGAATCGAACCCACCGCACACGGTTTTGGAGACCGCGTCGCCACCTTGGTACATTTGCCCGTATATGTCTCCCCTGGGATACATCGGTGAGAGGTGCGGGGAGTCCTGTCATTTTTGCCCTCAACCGCCCGCCCTTCGGGGCGGGCTATCAAGGGAGGAGGAAACAGATGAAAAAGCAGAGGCGTGAAGAGCCTCGCCCCCATCACGCCTCTATTTTTGCATAGGTTTTTCTTATTTTTCCCCTTAAAAGGGGAATTTTCAAAATTTTTTTAGATAATCGTCCACGGTCATCGGATTATCCGTCCTTCCGAGCAGATAATCGACCGATACCCCGAATTTATCGGCGATGCTTTCCAATGCGTCCGTTGTGGGCGTAGCCTCCCCCGCCTCGTACCGCCTCACCGCGTCACGGTGCAGACCACATAGTTCAGATAGGACATATTGCTTTATTCTTTTTCTCTCCCGTAAGCGCTTCAAACGCTCGGGAAATGCGTTCATACCACATCCCCCATTCCGATCTGCTCAAATTCAGGCTTTGCAAACAAGGGAGCAAGCATCTTTTCTTTCGCTGCCTCGTAAAACCCCTTGTCCACCTCAAACCCATACGCACTGCGCCCCATCTCATACGCTGCGCGAAGCGTAGAGCCGCTTCCCGCGCACGGGTCAATTACGACGTCTCCCTCGTCCGTGAATACGGAAATCAGCCTTTTCAGCACGCTTACCGGCTTTTGTGTCGGATGCACCTTTGGATATTGACTGCGCTTGTCCCTATCCCACGCAAACCAATCAAATACCATGTGCCGCTCGCCATCCGAACCAACGTTACGGAATTTCGGCAGCTTGTCCCTATAAAGGACAACCGCGAATTCTGTTGCACCTACTATTTTCATGTTGGCTTTCAGCACCTGTGCAGAGTAGTTTTTACAGAAAAACAGCGGATAGCTTTTCATGAACCCGTAGCGCTTGCCGTATTCAATCACCGTTTGCATCTGCTCAAACGCGCAAAACACGATCATTGCCGGAGCCTGCCCCTTTTCCTTCGGTTCCTTGCGCAGCATACGGTTACAGAAGTGCATGTACTCCGCAATTTTGAATGTTCCGTCCGTGTGAAAAAAGCTCTGCTTTGCCAGCTTACTTTCACCGTTTTTATTATCCCCTCCGTTGTACCACATCGGATTGCTTGCATAGGCGTCCACGCCGATGTTATAGGGTATATCCGCAATCACCAGCTGCGCTTTTGGAATATTGTATCGCTTAAAATTCTGAAAATTGTCATGGTATAACTCGCATTTCATGCCAGCACCTCCTCCGGTCGGAAACTTTCTTTGATCTCCTTGCCGTCTACCATGATCGCCACGGTCACATAGCGCCGTTGCGGATGGATGTACGTCACCACGCCGGCGCGGATCGGGTACAGTTTTTCGCCGCGCGCCTTTCCAGGAAACTCCTCCGGAACCGTCATAAACTGCGCTCGCACCTTGTCGCCTACTTTCATTCCGCACCTCCAAACGCTTCCTCAAACGTCAGCCCGCTCTCTCTGAGGATGCCTTTGATCACGTCGATGGTATGCTGATTGTTCCCCGACAGCCACCACCAGATGTTACTTTTGGAAATGCCTACCGCATCGGCAAGCTGGCGGCGCGTGTACTGTCGCTCGCAAAATACCTTTTTCAGCGCCGGATAGACGCAATAGGGATATTCGATCATTTTCTCCCCACCCTCCGTTTGTATCGGTCTTTTGACCTCTGAATGTAATTGATCATCGCGCTTTCCTCGGCTATGCTGGCCGTTTCGTTGCTTTTTGCCTCTTTCTTTTCTTTCAGCCACGCAGCGTATCGTTCACAGGTCGAATGACAGCCGACGTGCCGCTCCTGACAGTTAAAGCAACTCATATCATCCCACCTCGTACTGCGGACAGGCGAGCACGCGATAGCTTGTCTCGTAATGCTTCTTGTGTCGGTTTGTGTGCATTAAAATCCTTGTTCTGATTGCGTGCCACCCCTCGACCGGCTGCCACTTCAGCTTCCGCGTTTCCTTGTCGCATTCCGACCAAGGGCATTTCCCGCAGGCGTTCTTACAGGTCCAGCAGAGTGTTTCGCTTTGATTTGCCATTTATACTTCCTCCACCCAGATGCCAAATCGCTCCAGCATCAATTTTTTCTTGATGATATAGTCCTTTGTCTTAAAGCCCTTTGCGTCCTCTACGATCGTTTTCCCGTCACGGGTATACACGAAGTCAGCTATGTATGTAACTGCCCTCACAGCGGCTCCTGTTGGCGTCCTCTGCGCCCCCACGAGCTTGTACGTCTGCTGTAGCTTCAAATCGTGTATTTCCCCCGCATCCAGAAGCAGCCGCAGCTCATCGTAGCGATCTGCCTCGTGCTTGCTGTCAAACGTAATGCCATGCCGCACGGTTTTGCGGTTGTGGTACTTGCCCGTTTTTTGAGCAAGTACCTTTTCAACCACCTGTTTTTGTGCCGCAGGCCCGAGACGTGCAAGGTCAGATGCCGTCAGGTTCATTTTTCCCTCCCGTCTGTCACCATGACCACGCGCACCTTGCCGAACTGCTCAAGTGCCATTGCCACGGCCTCCTTGGTCGCCAGCTTGTCGCCGTGGTCCTCAATGTCGATGATGATGCGGATCATGTGCCGGACTCCTTTTTAAGCCTTGCCTCCATGAGCGCCTCACGGGGGTCTAAAATTTCAAGCAATCTTATCCACATCAGTCCTCACCGTCCTTTCTCTCGCCGTAGCTGCAAAAATCATCCAACTGCACCCGATTCCATTGCCTGCCCCAAATCGAGCAAAACAATCCTGGACCATCTATGTCTGTCGTTCTTACGCAGTGCGTGCAGTCCTTACATCGCACCGCGGGCACTGCATCCACCGTGGGGCAAGCATCAACCACCCCGCTTACTTCATCCAGATTGTTGTCACCTCCGGCCTCAATGTCCATCTTCGCCCCGCAGTTGGGGCAGTAATCCGACAACAATTCGAACCCATTTACAAGCACTTGCGCTGCATCGTGGCAAACAGAGCACTCGTGCCTGTCTGGTGACGGAACAAAGTTTCCTGCTTTTTCCCACGAAATCCACCGCCAATGCACCACCGGGGCAACATCAGCGGCGGGAATCGCCTTTATATCGGCGCAGATATTCCAAGCTACCGTGTCTCCACAAAAATCACTTTTCCGCAGACACTCTCTATACTGTTTATCACAAGCGGTAACTGCCGCTGCGCGCTCAATATAATCATCCATTGTCAGCCCTCCTCCACATAGCACCAGCTCTGGGGCGGGCGCTTGATCTGTAAGCTCTCGTTTCCGCAAGTTCCGTTGTTTTCCCAGTACATGGCACAGCTCTCGCAATACCAGCTATTTTTGCATGCGCGCCGAAACGCCGTCAGCTCCCGCGGCTGGTCATAGATACGAAGATCGGAGATATGCCACGCAAAGCAATTCTTCCCGCCTGCGTATGTATGGAGATTCGCTTCTGTAAGACACGCCTGGTTGACAAGCTCCTTTTCAATATTGTGCAGTCCTCCGGCCAGCCTCTTCCAATCATCCATACAGACATTATACAAGGGCGTGACACAATCACATACGAATTCCCCAATGACCTTGCCGCCGCCGTAAAACTGTGGCCTTGGATAGTCCGTCGCAATGAAGTCCTCGTGCGGATATTTTGGCAGCGTGCAGTAGATATAGCACTTAAACGGCGTGTTCATCTTCGGACGTGTCTTGCGGACCTCAATAGTCTTTTCGCCGTTGGCAATCTTTTCGCACCACTTCGGGCGGACGCTTAGCATGACAGCCTTACTCATTTCTTCATCGCCTCCAATGCTTTCTCAGCCTCCTCGAGGGTGAGAAAAACGGAGTGCCCAACACGATCCAAATCGCACAAAGTAAAGATACCCCTCTTAATTTCCGGTTCGCTTTCATCTGGGTAAACCGCAATCGGATAACGGATATAATATGTCGCGGTTCCAACCTGGCACGGCAGCACCACCAGCCGACCTTCCTTGTCGGCCTCGGCCAACTCGCGCAGGCGGTCGGTGCTGATGTCTTTCACCGCTTCCAGACGCAGCGCATTCTCGGTGCGCAGCGCCTGCCCTCTGCCGTAAACATTTATGACCTGCTCAATTTCCTCCGGCGTCCACCCCGTGTCCTCGTAGGCGGCGAGGCGGCTCCACGCCGCTTCTTCCCACTTGCAATTCATGGCGCAGTTCCCGCCAACTTCGAGGCATTCGGGGCCGCGAAAATGTGTGCAGCAGATACCGTTTTCGTGCGATGTTTGCTTGCTATGTTTTGTCAGGCGTTCCATCACTCCACCTCCTGCATCCAAAACTCGCGGCGGCAAATATCACAGCCTCTTCCAGTCGGGCAATGCCCGCGTAACGTTGTATCAACAAGGCATGGGTCTAAAGCAACGTTATGTGTGTTCGTATATATTGGCGCATTTGGAAACTGCTCCAGAAACACGCTCTGCCGCGTCTTGAGCTGGTGCGCAGCAGACCATTCCTCGACCGCAGCAACGATCCGCTTGTAGTCATCGTCAGACGCAAAGGAGTTGAGTGCGCATCTAACCTTTTCACACGGGCAGCCCCTGCACGATCCACAAAAAGAACGGCACATCCTTTTTCTTTCTTTCAAAAATTCTAACGCTTCCATCTTCTTACCTCCTCCAACGACATCCGTTACAGGCTCCCTCATGGGCCAGCGTGTAGTTCCCGCATTTCAGGCACAGTTCGTTCCGTAGTGCGTCAATTCCTTTCGCCTGCGCCTCGATCAAGTCAGCAGCTTCCGCCAGATCGTCGCACAGGGTAATGGGCATTTCCCACTGGTTCCCCTCCGCCCATTCAGCGTGCTCACGCAGCGCATTTACGAGTTTTGTATCTCTCATAGTTCCTCCCTTATGTCTCCTCCCCATTGCTCCGCCATAGCTTTGGCGATGCCAGGGAAGGTTTTGCTTCTTGCTTTTGCCGTACGCGGGTCATTCCATCGCATAATCTTACCAGTCTCGTCTTTTGCATAGTTTGCGCTTGCCCCCACACTGTATCCACCTGGCAAAATATCTCCTGCATCTACAATGTTTGTCGGTCGCAAAGCGGGTAAGCCTTTTAGCCATAGGCAAGTCTTTTTTCTTGCGTGGTGCCCGAATTCATACGGCTGGATAATACAGTCAGGCTTACGATAGTGTGTAGACATATATCCGACCGGATTTTCTACCGCGATTTTACAAACGTTGGCATTTACAAAGGCCAGGAAAAACGCCGCAGCTTCTTCCCGCAACTGCACCCGTCCGACCGCCTTTTCGCCATATTTTTCCGTGTTAAACCAGCGATTCCCTGTAACGGTTAGGTATGTGCACGGCGGGTGCGCGATCAGCAAATCCCATTTGCCGACGTCATGCGTCTCCCCGTCCATTGTGGTCACTTGCCCCCCATCGATGGCCTTGAGCGCATCGCCTAAGATGTGCCACTCAGGATGCCCACCGGACGGCTCCTGAATGTCACAGGAATATGCCTCATGCCCCAATGCCCGGAATGCCTTGCAGACTTCTTGCGATTCCTCGCAGGCAACTAAAGCCTTCATCTCAATACCTCACTCCGATGTAATCCAGAACCCGACCATAGCCAAGCCCATTTTCATTGGGTTTCCATAGCCCATCCGCGGGGTCAAACTCCCCGCCGCCGATGCAAAACTCATAGTGCTTCGGGTGCGTGTGCTTCATGCGCTCAAAACGATTCTCGCCTTTTTCGAGATGAGCCCCGAACGCGCAGAACATACATCCTGTTCGTTGGCACACCGTGCAATGCAGTTTGCAGCCGATCAGCGTTTCGTTGTAGTCGTTCTCACCGTCGCTGGCCACGATGTCGCCATATACGCTGGCGATAGGTAGCTCTCGGTCTACGATAAACCGCAGCACATCCTGCTCCGTCCAGAAACTCATGGGCTTTCCCATCGGGCGCTTGCCCTCAAAGGCGTTGCAGCCGGCCATTCCGGCAGCGGCATCCAGTGCGTGACAGCGGATTGTGTGAGATACCATCCTTCAAGCACCCAGCCGTCAGCGCCAAGATATCGCCCGACATCAACGATGTCCCCGTGGATATGCGGGACAAAAACAAGCACCTTTTGCATGGAATCCTCCGGCAGGCGCTCCGTCACGGGGACCCACCGTGTCCGCTCCTGCGCCACGGCGATCTCCTCGGCATAGCGTGCGCAGCGGTCGGTCAGCTTTTCGATCAGATCGGCGGCTGCGTCCAGCAGCTCCCGCTTGCTGCGGCTCTCTGTTACGCGCAGGGCGGACACAATCTCTTTTTCTGTCATTTTCATTTCCTCCTCAGATATTCTTTCATTTCAGCCGGTAGTTTTTGGATCCGGTAATATTCAGTACGCAGCCTTTCGACCGCTCCGCAATGCGCGAGCCTATCGCCTCGTCCCAGTCCAGCACGCGCGAGATCGTCCACTCGGAGCTGATGATTGTCACAAGGCTTGGCTTGATATACCGCGCATTGAGCAGATCAAACGCAATGTTGCGATCGGCCTCTGTCGCCGTTCCCTTGAGAAAATCGTCAATGTACAGCACCTTGACGCTTTTCAGTGGATCAATGGCATCTTGATATGCCTCGGCATCGTTGACCTTTGCTTTGATGGCCGGAATATCCGCACGCCATTGCACATAGCGCACCGGTAACCCGGCGTCCATGAGCTTCCCGCACATCGCCGTGCAAAGATGTGTTTTCCCGCTGCCGGGGCTTCCTCCGGCGTAAAACCATCTTCCGCGCCAATCGGCAAGATAGCGTTCCGCTGCCTCTTTGGCCTGCTTCTGCCACGGCTTAGTCGCGCGGTAGTTCTCCATCGTGCATCTCTGCAAAAGCTCTTTAAGCCCGCTTTTTTCGATGCGCTGCAGATTCCTTTTGCGGATGGAGCATTCGCATTCCCGATACTCCGCGTTTCCGTCTGCTGACCTCCGCACGGTGTACCCCACTCCGCCGCAGAGTGGACATTCGTCAGAGATTGACGGCTCCGGGGACGTTCCATTTTTTCGCATCTCGTCCAGTATCGTGACCATGTCCATTCATCGCGCCCCCTTTCTTCTCCAGCTCGCGCTTTTCCCATAGCTGGAATTTCTGTTGCCAGTTGTAGACCGGCTTGCCCTCGGTATCCCTCCACCCGGCGACGGAGTAAAACTCGTAAAATGGCTTTGGGTCAATAAGCCCTCCGCGCAGTTTGGCGTATTCGGCAACCTCGTCAAACGTGGGAACCTTTCGTGAGAGAGATATAGAGAGAGAACTATCGTTCTCTTTCTCTCTCTCGTTCTCTTTCTCTCTCTCTTTCTCCCCCTCTTTATCCTTGCGGGTTTGTTCCGATTTGTTTCCACTTTGTTCTTTTTTTGTTTTTATTCTGTTCTGCCGATTCGCTGCTTTGTTTCGACCGCTGTCCAGCGTTGGCCGAATCAAAGTGAAAACAGCGTGGGGAACTCCAGAAAGACATGGCTCGCTTTCATCAAGCGCATAATCGCAGATTGCCAGCACAACGGCCTTGAAATCTTTTGCGTTGAGCGCTCGAAGCGCGTCCCTGTAACTTCGGTAAAAAGTGAATTGATTACGCTCCATCGCTTTACTCCTTCGGCTTTGCCAACAAAGAAACCGTCGCACCGTATCGCGTCATGACCTCTGCAATATCGGTCGCGTCACTCTCGGACACTTCAGACAAGACAATGACCGCCCTTTCGTGCGGTGAAACGATATGCACCTCGTATCTCATGCTGCACCTCCATCAAAACGGAAGGTCCCCATCGTCCTCGACCTCGCTAAACTCGCCCGGGCTGCTTGATGCGGGGCTGTATGCGGCGGGTCCGTCCTGCGGCTTGCTGTCGGCAAAGTACACGCTATTGGCGATGATCTCGACCGAGCGGCGCTTATTGCCGTCCTTGTCGGTCCAGTCTCGCGCCTGCAAGCGACCGTCTACCACCACCTTACGCCCCTTGGCGCAGTATTGCGCGGCAAACTCCGCCGTGCGCTCCCACGCGACCACATCAAACCAGTCCGTTCCAGCGTCTTTGCCGTCGCGGTCGACGGCGATGGGAAAGCTGGTGACCGCCTTGCCGCTCTGCGTGCGGCGCAGCTCAAGGTCCTTTCCGATGCGTCCCATGACGCTGATCCTGTTCAAGCTCATTTCAATTCCTCCCTGTTTTTTCTGTAAATCATGTTCTCCCGTGTCCAGCCCTTCAGCGCGTCAGGGTGCTGTGGCAGGTTGCTGTAAACTCGTACCCAAGGTATCATAGGCGGCCTCCTCACTTTGGTGTTGGTGCAGATAGAGTACACGGCTCTTACCGATGGCGGCGTTTTGGGCGAGCCATGCGCGCGCCTGCTCGCGGGATAGATGGCTCTCCATCGCGCGGCTCTCATAGCTGAATTCTCCCGCCTCCAGCTTGCGCTTCATGCGCTCCTGTATCTCCTCTTCGCCGTAGTTGGCTTCGATCAGATAAAGGTCGTAGGCCAACGCAGATACCCCATTCAGCGACGCGCAGTCCGTCGCATAGAAGATGCTGTCGAAACCGTCCGATTTCTCGCCGTCTGCAAACTGAATATGCCACGCACAGTTCGGAACATCATGCGGAATTGGGTCGTACCATACATAAGCGGAAGTGCTTTCGGATAAAAGGTAGAACAGATCGTGACGCTGCATAGCCTCATCGGTCACGCGGCGGTCCACGCCGATGCGTCCCATCGGTTCCATGAGCCACGGAGGGACGCACCAGCGCAGCGCAGGGCGCAGGAAGTGCAGGCGCTTAATGGTCTCGGGGTTGAAATGGTCGCCGTGAACGTGCGTCAGCAGGACGAGCCTCAATCCCTTGCAGTATGGTTCGAGTTCCCGAAAGGGAACGCCGCAGTCAATGAGGATTTCATCATTCAGCAGTACGGCGTTCCCCTTGGAGCCGGTCGAAATGACCTTGACCTTACAGATCATTCATGCTCACCTGCTTGGGGGTGCCGGCCTTTCCGTCGTCCGGCGTACCGAGGGCATCAGCGGGAGCGGGCAGCTCGTCCTTGACCTCGCCTGTGGTCTCGTCCACTTCGACGGTCGGGAGATCAAAATACTGCTCGCGGCTCGCGCGTCCCTCTTTCAGTGAGGTATACACATTACGCAGGCGCACAATGCTCTGCGCCGTGAACGCTTCGGCCTTGCAGCCGATGTACTTTTCAAGGCACTCCATCGGTACGCCGAAGTCGTCCTTGAACGCCTGTCCCATCTTGCGTACGCGGTCGATCATGGGTTCATCGCTCTTTCCCATCATCGTCTTGGTACACGCCGCAAGAGCGGCGTCTACCACGTCGCCGGGGATAATGCCAAGAATGCACGCGCGCATACGGCGCGCGCCCTGATTGGCGACCATTTCATAGATGTCGCGCGGGTCGGTGAGGGCAACGCTGCCTTTCTTGGTGTAGCGGATATGCGGCACGGTGAAGATCTTCGTCTGGCGGGTGTTGGTCTCCAAATCCCAGCAGTAGGCCATGACGGTACTCTCGCCGTTCTTCTGCTCCAGCTCGGTAATGCCGAAGTCGAGGTTGCCCCAGTTTTGCGCCATGACCTCGGCGAGACGGATCGAGGGGCCGGTCACGTTCTCGCCGCCGCGCGGGTATTCATAGATCGCGCGCTCGGCAAGGCTCTTGCGCTTGCAGGCGTTGAGAATGCGGTTGTTCGCTTCGATCTCGTCACGGGGAAAACGCTTGGCGACGACCATTGCCGCCTGTACCTCCTGCGCCTGACGGGAGATCATCATTTCGGTGTTCACGCTCTTGGCGCTCACAACTTCGGTGCTGTTGTAGGTCTGCATTTCGTTCATGGTAATATCCTCCTCAAATAATCATTCGTACTGATAGCCATTGCTGACAAGGAATTGCTTCAAAAGGCGCAGGCGCTCGCGCGTATCGGTCACGCGGAACGACACCGTGAGGCGTTCGACCGCCGCCTGCTCCACGCGCTTCGGGACGACCTGCGGGGCCGCTGCGCCGGTATCCTCGCGGACGGGTGCTCCGGCAGCGCGGGCCTCCTCCATTTCCGTGCGGCGTTTCACGGCCTCGCGCTCCTCCTCGGCGCGGCGGTGACGCTCGTTGACAACGGAGATCGCAAGCGAGAGGTCGAGGTTCTTTTTGTACTCCACCATGATCTCCGGCGCGTTCTCGCCCATCGTGCCGATGGTTTTCATGTCCTGTGCCACGCCGTCCACCTTTAGCTTGATCTGCTCCATGAGCTTCTTCGGCGTCTTGGCTTTGGCGCTCGCCATATCGACCTTAACGCCGGTCTGCCCGAACGAAAGGAAGTCGATCTCGTTGACCGCGCATAGCTCCCGAAAATAGCCCAGCAGCATTTCCTCGCAGCGGCTCTTGATCTCGCTTTCCGTCGCGTCGATCTTGGCTTTCAGGTCTGCGTCGGCGCGCTTGTACGGGTCGGCGATGCACTCACGGTAGACGGCTTCGAAGCTGTCGTACTTCTCCATGATCGCGGCTTTAATGGCCTTGCGCTGGGTCTCGGCGTCGGCAAACTCGCGGTTCATCTCGGCGCGAATGTTCTTCACGCTGGTTAAGGTCTCGTCGGTGCAGACAAGGCTCATTGCCTCTGCGACGCGCTGCTCCGTCTGCTCCTTCCGGCTCCTCAAATGCTCCTCAATCACGGGGAGTTGCGTCACTTTCATCAGGGTGCTATCCATCTTTGGTCTCCTCCAATTCCTCAAAAAATTCTTCGCCGCAGTACGGGCACTCGGCGTTTGTAGACCATGTAAATTACGACCTCCCCGCTTTCCGTATCATCTCCGACAGGCCGTATGTCCGCCCGACAATAGACGCTATCCGAGCCATCTCGATCTTACGGAGCACTTCGGCTTCTGCCGGGTCGTTTGACAAGTAGTAGCCCTTGCCAAAGTTCATGATGCAGTATTCATCGCCGTCCTCCTCGCATCGTGCCGCCTCGATCACCTTGCGCAAGTGCCGGTCTGTCCAGCCGGTCATTTCGCAGAGCTGCCAGCGGCGCAGCGCGTTCTGCGCGCCGACGCGAAGATGGTTTCGCAGAGTGATAACATCGTCCGTCATGGCGACACCTCCTTGTAAACGTAAGCGGTTTGGACGCCAAACTCCCGCGCGGCCTGATGGTCGTCAAAAAATACGTCGATGCGGTTCTCCTTGATCGCGCCGCCGCAGTCCTCGGCAGTGTATGTATGGCTCGTGCCGTCGGCAAAGTAGATCGTGACAGAGGATCCGTAAGGGATCACGCGAGGGTCAACCGCGATCGTGCGGCCCTCCGTGGCGGTCGTTCCGGTCGAGGTGATGCCGTCGGTCTTGCCGCAGCACTTCATGCACGGACAATAGGCGGTTAGCGTGAACTCGCCGATCGGTTCGCCGATGGTAAGTTCCGCGCTCCCCTCTGCGGGCTTGTCTTCACCTGGTAGCTTGTCCTCGATGATCGGCGGCTCGCCCTTGTACGGCTGCCCGGTGGTTTTAACCGTTAGGGCTGCGACGATGATAAGCATCACCGCGAGGAACAGGCAGACGGCGGCGATGCGCGCCGAAGCGTCGGCCTTGCGCTGCTCGCGTGTGCGTCGGTCGCGTCTCATGCCCTGCCCTCCAGCTTGTCCAGCGCTCGCATAACCCAATGCGTCACAGTGCCGATGCCGATAAAGATAAACAGCGTGCTCATGCCTTTTCTCCCTTCTTCTCGTTCGGCACAAGGCCGACAAACTCAAGGCCGCGACCGCGTGCGTAAATCTCGCCCATGATCGTCCCCAGCTTTACGGGGTCAGGCGGCGTGACCCATATGATCTTGTACTCGGGTTTTTTTCTCATTGCATTTTCCTTTCCCCTGTGTTACAATGAGCACAGGACACAATATCTGTGCTGAGATTTGTTCCTTCGCCCTGTTCGGTCTGGTACACCGAGCGGGGCATTTTTTACTGCCCGTCGCTGGATTTTAGAAGCGCATCCACGGTCACGCCGTAGTGCTTTGCCAGCTTCTTGACTTGGCGCGGGTGCGGGTGGCACACGCTCTCTTTCCAGTTTTTGATCGACGTCTGCGATACGTCGATTTCTTTTGCAAGACGGTAATTCGTCTCGCCGCGCTCAGTTTGCAGCCGAGCCAGATTTTCAGGGAAACTCAATTCATTAACTCCTTTCTAAGTATTGCCCCCTTTACTTCCCGCGTGGTAAAATGGAGTATTGAAAGGGGGTGAAATCTTGAATTCTGTTGAAAAGTATGCGTTTGATACCGCAAAAGAAATCGTCATCGCCAAAATGACAAGCTCAACAACATCTTCCGACAAAGCCGGCGGGAAAAATGTTGCTGATTTCTTCGAGGAAATCTACGACCGCCTGTTGACCCTGTCTAACAGCAAAAACTAACCCTTCTGCATATCAGCCAACACCTGTGCGACCGCTGCAAGAGCTTCCACCTCTGCGGCGGTCGAACTCTGTTTCGAAAACCTCTCAACAACCTCGATCAGAGCGTTCTCCAACCGGTCGTTAATAGTAGCGTTCACTTTTTCACCTCCAAAATTAGAGTATTCTATTGACAAATTGGAGCAATGGTGATACTCTAAGTTTGCGACAACTATATGTTTCTCACCAGCCCGATTTGCCGGGGTGGTCAGGTCTCTTATTGCCTATCCACGAAAAAGATTATACTTTAAGTTGAAGCATAAGTCAATACAGGTTGAAGTATTATTGTGACGAAGTTGAAGGGATATTTTTATGAGCTTTGCACAAAACTTGAAGTATATAAAAGAAAAAGAGAATCTAACCAATTACCGACTTGCAAAACTTTTCGGTTGCAGTCAATCGTCTCTTATTAACTGGCTTGATAACGGTGTTGTTCCGCACCCAAAAACCCGCCAGAAGATCGCCGACCATTTCGGCATCACGCTTGCCGCGCTGGACGGTGACGAATTGCCCATTCTGCCGCCGCAGGGCGCAAAAAAAGCCCCCGATCCAAAGATCGAGGGCGTAAGTCCTACCGTTCAAGAGCTGTTTGATTTTATCGACACGGCGACCGATGTCGAGCTGAACGAGTTGTTGCGCTATGCGCAGTTTTTGATGAGTAAGCGATGAATGATTGGATAAAAGATGGCTTGCCGACCGAGCGTATACGTGAGGAGGATTCGGTCGTTGGGCAGATGAAGCGCTTAGAAGAAGAGCGCATCAATGATTTTCGCAATTATGTTGCCTACCAACAGGCCGAGAATGACCGGAAGGAGAGACAGGCGGTCATTGATCGCCAGAAGCAGAGAAAGCACGACTTTGTCGTTGCCGGCTTCTCCAGCGTCACAAGCGTTTTGCTTACCTTGTTTGTTGAGCATTTTCATAAGGTTCTCTCCTTTGTTCTTTCGATTTTCTCCTGATCTCGCGTGCAGCAAGCAACAATGCGTTTTGCTGCGCGTCGCTCATCGTGAGAATTTTTTCTTTCAGCTTTTCTCTGATCATTGTATCACATTTCGCGTCATTACACAACATCTTGCGTCCCTCCGTTTAGCTCTAAGGCTATTTTTTGCTCCTCCTCCGCGAGGATGCGCTCAATCAGCGCGAGCATTTCGTCTTTCTGCTTCGGCGTTAGGAGCAGATAAAGCGCCGCCGCCGCTTGCACCTGTGCGTCCATGATTTGACCTCCTTTTCGGTATTCATATCTATTCCCACAACAGGCGTTTGCTGCACGGCGCTGTGCAACAAAATGATATTTTGCAAAAGATTGGGGGAGCGTAAATGGGTATTTTAGGCTCGCTTTTCGGCAAGAAAAAAATGACCGCTGCGGAAACTGCCTTTGTTAAGCGTCAATCGCAAATATTTGCGGACTGCATTCGCATCATTGCCGATACGGATAACATCGAAACATACTTTTCCCGGTACAAGCTTGCAGAGCAAACCGTAGCGCAGATCGCAGAGGTCGCAGGTGGCGATACTAAGTGCATGGCGGGCGGGAAGGTTTCTCCGAACGAATGCGCCGAAATGCTGCAAAACGAAAAGGCTACCCATACAAACAGTTTTCTTTCTCGGTACATCCAAAAAGAAACCGTGCATATTCTCGGCCTATCTCGCGGGCAGGTAAAAAAGGCTCAAAGCATCACGGCTATCGTTGACGAGTATTCCGACCAAATGCCGGAAGAAAGTATCAAGCATGGGCGCGCTCTATGTGCTAAGATGATTGAAAAAATTGAAAAGGTGGCGAATCAATAATGAAAATCCCCGGCCTGTCCTTTAGTTGGAAGCGTGCGCTCGGAATCACGAAGACGAAAAGGAAAATTTCAAAAGCAACTGGGATCCCAACGACCAAAGCAGGGCGGCAAAGAAAACTTGGCAAGCTCCTTGGTATGAAGTAAGGTTAGCCCTCGCCGCCTCTGCAACAACGGCGAGGGCTTTTTGCAGCCGGCGGGGACCGGCCGCCGCTGCTTGTCTTTACCGTAGCCCACTTTGGCTTGGCAATTCAATGCCGAAGCCTTGCAATAAAACAGCGCTCGACATGGCTCGACAAGACCTCATCTTGCGACTTTGCGGCGCGAAAATCGAAAAAATTAAGGTGGCGTAAATGAACATTCAAGAAGTGTGTAGAATCCGTAAAGAAGATTTGAAACTGACCTATCAAGACATTTCCGACGTTTCCGGCGTGCCGCTGTCCACCGTGCAGAACTTCTTTTCCAAGTTTTCGAAAGCTCCGTCCATCTACACCGTCGCGCCGATCTGCAAAGCGCTTGGAATATCGCTTGATGAATCGTTCGGAATTTCCGAACACTTGACGCCGACCGAGGAAACCTTGCAAGCGCGGAATGATGAGCTGGAACGCCATGTTGACGCAAAGGCCGATACCATTGAGATCATGCGGCGCGGTGTCCATATCCGCAACGGCGTGATTGCTATAATGTTCCTCATCATCGTTTTTCTCGCTGTGTGGTGCGTGTACATTGATTTTCATTGTATAGATTACGGATTTTGGATGGGGATTTGATGCGAGCGGCGCTATATATCCGCGTGTCTAGCGAGGAACAGGCGCGGCATGGGCTGTCCCTGCAAGAGCAGCGGGACGCGCTGACAAGGTATGCCAAAGCGAATAAAATGACCGTGGTGGGCATATATGAGGACGCGGGAATATCCGCGCGAAAGCCGTATAAAAAGCGCCCTGCGCTTCTGCGGCTGTTGGGCGATTGCAAAGCAGGGAAGGTAGACACGATCTTGTTTATCAAGCTCGACCGATGGTTTCGCAACGTCGCGGGATACTACGACGTGCAGACGCGGCTTGACCAGTACGGCGTGACATGGCAAGCGACGGAAGAGGACTACGAGACGCGCACCGCGTCCGGGAGATTAAAGGTCAACATTATGCTTTCCGTCGCGCAGGACGAGGCCGACCGCACAAGCGAGCGAATCAAATTTATCAACGACGGCAAACGGGCAAAAGGCCAACCGGCAGGGTCAAAAGCGCCTTTAGGGTATATTGTTAAGGACAGGCAATACCAGATTGATACCGGCGCGGTAGATGCCGCGCGAGATATGTTTACGGCGTATATCAGACTGCAAAGCGTATTGGGCGTAAAGAAGTATATGCTCGAGACGTGGGGGATTGACAGGGCGTATACCAAGTATGTAAACTATTTCCGCAATCGCCTTTATATCGGCGAGGTGTACGGCATCGAGAACGCCTGTCCCGCTCTGGTGAGCAGGCAGGATTTTGACATTGTAAATGATATCCTCCGCCAGAGGTCGCAGCGCTGCGCAGGAGTTGAGACAGATCGCGTGTATTTATTCTCTGGCTTGTTGCATTGTAAAGAGTGCGGGAAAACGATGCAGTCGGAAACGGCAAAGCAGATTTATACCTATTACCGTTGCAGGACGCGCATGCTTGACAACTCCGCGTGCCAGCACAAAAAGAGGATCCGCGAAGACGCGCTGGAAGATTATTTATTGCATGAGCTTGAGGGGATTGCCGAGCGAAACAATCGCTATTACAAAAAAGCAGAAAAAAAGCCCACGCAAAGCGCGGACGCAATACGAAAGAAAATGGGTAAGTTGAAAACGCTTTATCTTAACGACTTGATCGAGTTGGACGAATACAAGCGGGAGTACGCGAGCTTGAAGAAAACACTTGAAACGGTAGAGGAAAAGCCGCAGACAAACCTTGATGCGCTCCGAAATGGGCTTGCTGAATATGACACTTATTCCCGGGAAGAGAAAAAGGAATTCTGGACGCGCTTTATCCGGAGAATTGACGCAGATGACGACGGCGCGTTTTTTGTAACGCCTCGTTAGGCATATTTGACCTTCGTGTTCCCAAAGGTAAATTATGCCCAAAAGAACACCCCCGCCTTACGACGGGGGTGTTCTCATTTTTCCAGCTTCCGCATCACGCTGTTGTACACGCGCTCGTTGACGATTTTCAGGCTGTCCATCAGCTCGTCCATGACCTCCCACGCTCTTGCCGGAGCCATGTCCGAGACGGCCTGCAAAAAATCGCTGTCGCCGTAGCTGCCTACCGTTTCAGACGCATAGGTCTTGACCGGCGCCGGAGCTGCCGAATACAACATTGGCCTTTCCGGTTCTTTTGGCGCGTTTTGATTTTGGATGATGTACAGCGCCGCCAGCTTTTGATAATTGGGCCAGCTCGATTCCTCCGTCTCAAGCCGCGATATCCACAGATTGACCTCGTTTTCGTCGATCAAGGGGACGCACCCCCTTTATTCCTCCATCAGGCTCGCGGCACGACGCAGCGCTTCCTTTACGCGGTCGTCGTCCGTCTCGCGCATCATGTCGTTGATTTGCTCGCGCAGGTGCTCCATGCTGTCGGCGCGGCTGTAGTGCCCGCGGACGTAATGCGTGCCGCGGCGAGCATAGGAGCTGCCCCTGTCGTAAGTGCCGCGCATATCGGCCTGCCAGTCGCCGCCGCGAGAATAATCACCGTCGCGGGAATAATCGCCATCGCGGGAATAGCGACGCGAATAGTCTCCGTCGCGAGAATAACCGTCGTCTTCCATCATCTCGATCTTGTCGATGTTCTTGATGGTGTCGGTCAGCTTGTGCGCGATCTCAAGGTCGCCCGCGCCCAGGTCGCCCTTGCGCGCCAGCTCGTCCAGCTCGTCGCAAAGCATATTGCGAAGCTCATACATTGCTTTCTTACTCATGTCCATTCTCCTTTCACGCGATTCTCTCAACCGTCAGGTTCGAGTTGGCGAAGTTGACGGCCTGAGTGCTGGTGTTTTCCATTGCGACCGTCAGGCAGCAGCCTTTCGGGACGCAGACCTGCGCGGAAACATAAATGTTAAAGTAGTTCCCTACCGCCGCGGGCGTGACGGTCGCCGTTGCACTGGTCAGCGGCTCTCCGTTAATGGCAAGCGCCGCCGTGATGGCCTCAACCGTGCCTCCGGTGGGAATAGCGATGTTGCCGCCATAGGAGACCCGAAACAGAGCGCGGTTTTGATTGGTGATGCCGCGCAGCGTGATCTGTCCGCTTCCTTCTCTATGCACGATACAGGGCTTGCTATTGACCGCCGTTTCGGTCAGGGGAACGTTCTGGCCTGCGGCTACGCTCACAATATTCGCGTTTGTGTACTCTGCCAAAATAATCAGTCCTTTCTAAAGGGGTCGAAATCGACCCTGTTAAAATACAGCGGCGAGGCAATAGCCCCGCCGCGTTGTTGTCAGTATCGGCACGGGGCCGACCATTTTGTTGACGTCAACAAAACATCGCCAACAAAAAGCTATGCTATGCAGTTGTCAGCAGCCGCAACAGGCAAACTGGTTGCAGCAATAGGGGTTCTGCACCGTGTAGGCCGGAATGGGAGAGGGGCGCAGCTGCGAGACCAGATAGCTGTTCTGCGCCGCCTGACTTGCCGCCAGCTTCAAGCCCTGGTTCTCAGCCTGGAGGTCAGAGAGCTTGCTCTGCGTCAGGAAGTCGAGGATCGCGCGGCTGTTCTGGTTGTTCGCGTCAATAATGTCGCGTGTGGCGTTCTGCACGGTGTTGCGCGTGTCGCACGCCTGCGTCGCCATGTCGTAGCGCACCTGGGCGATAGCCGCTCGGTTTTCGCAGCCATTATGTTATCGTAAAAGCTCTTTATCCTTTACTTCTCACGGTTTCCTCGTGAGTTCAGACTATATCTTCACCCTCCGTTACGGTAGGGGTCGGGCACTCGTGTCAGGATTATTGGTTTCCGTCCTCACCTGTTAGTCGTTGAACCTTCCGGGATACTTTTATCGGAATTCTCCCGGCTTGGCTGCTGATTGTCATATTTGCAAATGTACTTTGTGTTTTTTCTTGTCCCGTTCAAATATGGTGTAAGATACCCAGGCTTAAAACCAAGTGCTTTTTCTGCCGCTGCTTTTGATTCGTACCAAATTCCATTTACGATGATCGGCTTTTTGTTTTTCCATCCAGAGTTATGCTTTTCAAATGTCAGCTCTCTTGTCTCATCTTCGTACCGGCATTGAATGCCATCTGGGGCAAATCCATTTTGCGCCCAATGAAACACAGATGAATTTGAAACATTAAGCATTCGTGCTACATCTATTGCACTCTCGTATCGTTTTCCATCATAAATGATTGCACGGCATCCGCCTCTGTTATATCTCCCCATAGACGGTTGAATTTGTGGTTCGTCTTTGTATCGGCAAAGTTCTCCGTGGGAGTTTATCCCCTTTTGACACCAGCGTTTGATGGTATCGTGCGGAACATCGTATCGCTCCATAGCAGATTTTACAGAAGCGTACTCTTCACCGCCGATAACAACTGGGCGAGACTTAGCCCTTGCCACAGCTTTAGAAACCTTTTTGTCTTTCATCGGATTTTGCGTTTTCATTCTTTGGCGTTGTGTTTCAGACTTCATGACATTTTTGGTGGAATACTCATTCCGTCTTTCTTTGTTCCACCATGAAGTCGTGCCGCCTGCTCCGCCTTCGTAAATATTGCAAACGCACTGGCCGATTGCTTTTAATTCTGCAATTCGTTCATGTTCGTAAGAAAAAGCATCTTTCTCTTTCTCAAATTCTTTTATAATTCTGCTGTCACACTCTTGCCTTTTTATAAAATCATTGAAAAATTTATTATGCTTTCTTACCTTAAACCTTCTGCCAGTTCCTTTCCCAACATAAAAGATTTCATCGGTTTCAATAACAAACCACTCATAAACATAGTACATATAATTTACCTCCGCAATTTCTATAATGATTATACATTATATTTGTGCGAAAGTAAATTGCAAACTTAGATTTTCCAGCAATTCACCCGATTGCCAGCGCGGATTACGCCGCGCAAGTGCCTACTGCTTTATAACTATCAAAGGACAGCAAGGACTTTAAGCCGTCTTTGACCTTTGTAAAGAGTTTCTTTAAGCACTCCTGGTTCTGCATCTGCATGGCGTTGAGCTGCTGCATCAGCGCCGCCTGCTGGTTGTTGCGGGAAAGCTCGGCCTGTGCAAAGCCGTTTGCCATCGCCATGTTGGTGCCGTTGACAAGCTGCGCCTGCTGGTAAAACCCGTCGCAAAGGCCCTGATTTACACTGTCAATCTTGCGCTCGACATTGGCAAAATCAGAGGTCAGCACATAGCCGTCGACCACGCCGCCGCTGTTGCCGTTGTTCCCCCAGCCGCCATTTCCCCAACCAAGAAATGCGAAAAGGAACAAGATAATAATAAACCAGCTGCCTTCTCCGCCCCAGCCGAAGCCGCCGTTGCTGGAATTTACGGGCGCAACAGGCATAGTGGCCTGAACGCCGCCGTCAGAAAGAGACATAGTATCACTCCTTTGAAAAATTTTTATTCATCAAATCGTGGCCACGATGTTGATTTATGTTGATGATTACTGCATCAGGCTTTGAAACTGCTTCGCCATCTGCTGTAGCTGGTTGAGCTGCTGCTGGTTCAGCCTACCGCTCTGCAAGAGCTTTTCGACCTCGGCTTTGGGGTCGCCATTGAAATTTGATTTGAACTGGTTGAACTGCTGCATCATGTGCTGGAACTGGCCTACCGGCCCCGGCATCTGCCCGCCGCCCAGCGCGGCCATGAACGGATTAGTCATCGTCCTCGTCCTCCTCGACCTTGCGCTTCTTCTTGCTCTTTATTTCGCCCACAAGCGCCGCCAGCGCGTCAAACTCCTTGCGGGTGACAAATTCCACGCCCGGCTTTTGCGGCGCGTTAGAAGCCGTTTCTGCGCGCTCTACGAGGTCGTAAATCTTGAGCGTCGGCTTCCCGCTTGCATCGGACTGCTTGAGGTACACGGTGGGGGCGGTGGAATCCCACAACGCTACGGCAGAGTTGGGCGCGATGAGATAGCCTCTCGCCTCCTGCTCGCTGCTCACCCATTGCACGCCGCCGGTCGCAACAGGATTTTGCGGCACGGGAGGCGGAGCGGGCTGCATCATCTGCTGCTGCCGCATCTGCATAAGGTTGTCCGGCATCGGCTGTGGATAATAAGGGTTTTGATAGTACGGATTAAAAGCCATGTCATTCAGTCTCCTTTACCCAAAAATAGAGCACAGTCTCATTGCTGCTGTCCCATGAATCAAAGATCGTCCCGTCCTGCACGCACACCACATGGCCGGACAGGGCTAAAATGTATGTGCCTGCCGGATGCTCGTCCGCAAACTGCCCGACGGTGTAACACAGAGGGCAGGTGTCCGGCACGATGTAGCGCCGATAGCCGAGGGAGTGCAGATACGCGCCCCAGGTCGCGTTGGCCGACGGCATGTCTCCGTCCAAATAGCCTTGTATGGCGAGCGCGAGATACGTTTCGCCCCAGTCTTTTCCGGTCGCTTTGGAGATTGCCCGAACGGTGCAGTCGCCCACGTTCTTGCCATAAGGCGACGGATTATAATAGCTATACATGCAGCAGCTCCGCGAAGTAGACGTAGGTGCGCAGCTCGTCCGGCTCGGGGAACAGCACCAAAATATCCCTCGCCATCTGCTCGGTGAATCCCAATGCCAAAAGCCGTTCGTACATACAGCGCACCTCCTTTTCTGCCTCTATGGTACAAGAAAACCCCTTTCCCAAAGTGCCGGAAAAGGGGATGAAAAGTGTACGGCGAAATTCGTCGAACGATTGCGCTTGCAAATTCTGACGGAATATGCTATTTTTGTCACGACGTGCTCCATGCGTCATTCATACCCCCCATAAAGGAAAAGAGCCTCACCGTTTGGTGAAGCTCTTTTCCTATTCAAAGACTTCCGATGCGATTTTGCGGTACGCCTTTCGGCGATACTTTTTGACCGTATCCGGCGACAGATTCATTTCAAATGCCACCTGTACGCAGGAGCGGCCCCGCACGTCGCACTCGACGAGGCACGCCATTTCGTCGGGTGGAAGCTCAAAAGACCGAATGTATGCCACGGCCCGCCGCGGGGCCATAGAGGATAATTTTGCGCGGATCGCTCGGTGCTGCTTGTCCATGCTGTGCGCCGGGGCTTGCAGAGCGCTCACGCGAGGGGAGGCATGCCTCCCGCCCGTTTTCCTTTCGTTATTTTAGAATTTTTTCGAGATATGCGTAAACATATTCCCCCCACGCTCTTTGCGTCGCGGGGCCGAACGAGTTATCCACATCCAGCTCATAGCCGCAAGCGTTAAGAAGCTCTTGCAGCTTGCCGACCGCCGCGCCCTTGTCGCCGCGCGTGAGCACGGTCTTGTCCGCTGGATATTTCGGCACGCCGAAGCCGCGGATATAGCGCCCGTTGATCTCCAGCGTCCGGTAGCCGCACTCATGCTTGCTGCCCTTGTTCCCCTCGAACACATTGACGCAGTTCCCGACCACGCGCGTCACGATGCCCGTGTGGTTGGGCGCGCCCGTGCAGTCCGTGAGGGCGTAGTCCTTGCGGTCGTTCCAATGGTAGAAGACCTGTTCGCCGATTTTGGGAACGTGTGCGTCGTCCTCGACCCATTGGCCGCGCGCCTGATACCACCGCATCTGCTCGCCGCAGCTGCACTCGATGGGGAGCACCTCTGTCAGGCCGCAGAGGATCGCCGCCGCGGACACCATCGCCGCGCAGTAGTCGTCCGAATAGGCGAGCTTGTAGCCGCGCGGGTGCGGGAGGTAGCTGTTGTAGGCGTCCACGATGCTTTTATGCACCGCATCGCCGCGTACAGCGCCGACCCAGCCCGTCATGGTCTCAAGAAATTTCTTCATTTTTGCGTTTCTCGGTCTGCGTGCCGAAGTAGAAGGCGATGATGGTCGTGAAGATCGTCAGAAACTCCGTCCCGCTGATGCTGCCGCGCAGGGCAAGCACCGAGAAAACCGCCGTGAGCACGATGGTCACGATGCTCTTGACTGTGAGAAGATTGGCAATTCGATTTTGCATTTCTGCCTCCTTTACAGAAACCGCACGGCGTAAAATTGCCGCGTCTGTGTGTTGATCTTGTTACACGCGCCGTTGATGGCGGCGACGTGCCCGCCGTCTAACATGACGGCGTATTCCAGCTTGAGCTTGTTCCGCACGAAGGCGTTGACCTGCTGCGCGGTCATGCTGCGGCAGTAAACGCCGTAGAGCATCCCGCCCTTGCAGCCGAGGACGGTGTGGTTGGTCTTGCGCAGAACGTCGCTGTACGCCCCCGTGAAGCCCTCTGCCGCAGGGTTATAATTGCCGAGCAGGCCCATGCCGCCGACCGCCCACACGACGCCTCCCAGCGCCGCCGCCGAGGAGACGCGGGCAA
>OLPR01000866.1_pt1 | contig 26309 bp, 17 predicted proteins | sample 1672761 | NCBI WGS metagenome assembly OLPR01 (sample SAMEA3136721, study PRJEB25190) | human gut metagenome | biome: human gut; feature: human-associated habitat; material: faeces | place: Austria | collected 2013 | reverse complement strand
GAGCGGCGCAGCTCCCTCGGCCGCGCGGGAAAACGCCGCCGCGAAGGAGGCGGCGCATGTGCGCATGCGGCTCATCGTGTCGTTCGTGTTCACCATTCCCTTGTTCTATCTTTCCATGGGGCACATGTTCGGGTGGCCCATCCCCGGCATCTTCCTGGGCCATGAGAACATGCTCACGCTCGCATTTACCCAGTTCCTGCTCTTGTTACCCGTGGTTTTCGTGAATTTCAAGTTCTTCCGCGTGGGCTTCAAGACGCTCTTCCACGGCTCGCCGAACATGGACTCGCTCATCGCGCTGGGCTCGACTGCCTCGACGGTCTACGGCATCGTGGCGATCTACCGCATCGGGTGGGGGATGGGCCACGGCGACATCGATTTCGCGCACATGGCCGCGATGGATTTGTACTTCGAGTCGGCGGCGATGATCCTCACGCTGATCACGCTGGGCAAGTACTTCGAGGCGCGCGCGAAGGGGAAGACCACCGACGCGATTGCGCAGCTTATGGACCTCTCTCCGAAAACGGCGATTCGCCGCAACGTCGACGGTGCCGAGGAAGAAGTCCCTGTCGAGCAGGTGCGACCGGGGGATATCCTCATCGTTCGTGCCGGCGCTGGCGTGCCTGTCGACGGAGTGGTGGTCGAAGGCGCGGGCACGGTCGACGAATCCGTCATCACGGGCGAAAGCGTACCGGTGGAAAAGGGCGTGGGGGCTGCGGTTACGGGTGCGACGGTGAACCGCACGGGATGGTTTGCCATGCGCGCCGAGCGCGTGGGCGCAGACACCGTGCTCGCGGGGATCGTGCGCATGGTCGACGAGGCGACAAGCTCTAAGGCGCCTATCGAAAAGCTCGCCGACAAGATTTCGGGCGTGTTCGTGCCCGTGGTCATCGCGATTGCGCTTATCACCTTCATCATCTGGATGTTCGTCGGTGCGGGCGTGGCGACCGCTCTTTCCCACGCGATCAGCGTGCTCGTCATCTCGTGCCCTTGCGCTTTGGGGCTCGCCACCCCGACCGCCATCATGGTGGGGACAGGACGCGGTGCTGCGAACGGCATTCTCGTGAAGTCGGCAGAGGCGCTGCAGACCGCGCACGGCGTGAAGACGGTCGTGCTCGACAAGACAGGAACCATCACGAAGGGCGCGCCCGAGGTGTGCGAGGTGCTGGTTGCCAAGGGACGTTGCGACAGCGCTTCGAGCGCCGCGGGTCGCGTCGGTGGAGCCGCGAGCGCTGCAGATGGCTTCGGCGGCGCCCACAAAGCGAGTTCCGCACGAGCCGAACAGTCCAGTGGACTGTTCGTGCGAGTCAGGACTGCCGAGCGACTGGGTGCTGCCGAAGCCATTCAAACCTCTCAGGTTGACGCTCAAACACTCGCCTTCCTTTCCCTTGCGTACTCCCTCGAGAAGCGTTCGGAGCACCCGCTCGCGCAGGCGATCGTGGCATATGCCGAGGCGCGCGGCGTCGCAGATCAGGAAGTCGAGGCCTTCGAGCAAGTCCCTGGCGGCGGGCTTCGCGGTGTGGTTGCGGGGCACACCTGCCTTGCCGGTAACGCGCGGCTCATGGGGGAAGGCGGCGTCGACGTGGCTGCAGTGCGCGAGCAGGCGCAATGCCTGGCCGACGAGGGCAAGACGGTGCTCTACTTCGCGCTCGACGGTGAGCTCGCGGGCATTGTCGCGCTCGCTGACGAGCCCAAGCCCCGAAGCACTGCAGCGCTCGCCGAGCTCTCGCGCATGGGCATCCGGACCGTCATGCTCACGGGCGACAACGAGCGCACGGCGCATGCCATCCAAAAACGCGTCGGCACCGACGACGTCATTGCCGGCGTGTTGCCCCAGGGTAAGGAAGAGGTCATTCGCGACCTGCAGAAACAGGGAACGGTCGCCATGGTCGGCGACGGCGTGAACGATGCTCCCGCTCTCGCGCGCGCCGATGTGGGCATCGCCATCGGTGCAGGCACCGACATCGCTATCGACAGCGCCGATATCGTGCTCATGAAAAGCGACCTGGCCGATGTGCCCGCGGCGATCTCGCTTTCGCGCGCGACCATGCGCAATATCAAGCAGAACCTGTTCTGGGCGCTCATTTACAATGTGATCTGCATCCCCGTGGCGGCCGGCGCGCTCTCGTTCGCGGGCGTGACCTTGAACCCCATGATTGCCGCGGCGGCGATGTCGTGCAGCTCGGTGTGCGTGGTGTCGAACGCGCTTCGCCTTCGCGGATGGAAGCCTGTGATGCTCGGCGAGGTGGCATCGGCGCTGGAGCCCGATGCCGCACCCGATGCCGTATCCGGGGCTGCGCTCGCAAGCGAGGCGGGTGTGCCCACGATGGACGGGCCCTCTGCGGAAGACGGCGATGGTTCGCCTGTTTCCGCTGGTCATAGCGAAGAAGTGCAAACCGTGAAACCGAAGGAGATCATCATGGAAAAGAAGCTGTCCGTCGAAGGAATGATGTGCCAACATTGCGTTGCCCACGTGAAGAAGGCGCTCGAGGGCGTCGAGGGCGTGGAAGAGGCCGTGGTCGACCTCGATTCCAACAGCGCGACGGCAAAGCTCTCTGCTGACGTGGCCGACCAGGTGCTTGTCGACGCTATCGTCGATGCGGGATACGAAGCGAAGGTCGTCGAGTAGCAAGCCACGCTCCCCCCTAATTCGCCAAAGCCCACCGGAAGGAACGAACCCATGGCTAAGACAGCCGAACCGAACACAACCCCCTCACCTGATGGGCGCCCGCTCGTTGCGCGAACGTCCCCTCTTGAGGATCGATGGGGGAGGCTCTCCATCGTGTTCGGCCAGGACGGCGTCGATTTGCTCGCCGGCAAGAAAGTGCTCCTCTTCGGTTTGGGAGGTGTGGGCTCGAACTGCCTTGAGCCCCTCGCGCGCGGCGGTATCGGATCGTTTGTGCTGGTCGATTGCGACGTTGTGCAGCCCTCGAACGTGAACCGCCAGGCGGTTGCTTGGGAGAGCACTATCGGTCGACGCAAGACGGACGTCGCGTGCGAGATGGTGCGCGCGATCAACCCCGAGGCCCAGGTGGAAACGGTCGACGAGTTCGTCCTGACCGAGAACCTGCCTGCCTTCCTTGACGCACACGGCGACGTCGACTTCGTGATCGACGCAATCGACACGGTCTCCGCGAAAATCGCGCTCGCGAAGCTGTGCGAGGATCGGGGCCTTCCGCTCGTGTGCTCAGCGGGTGCAGCGGATCGCTTCTTCCCCGAGCGCCTTTCGTTTGCGAACATCTACAACACGCACGATTGCGGGCTTTGCCGCATCCTTCGCAAAGAGGCGCGCAAGCTCGGCATCAAACGCTGGACCATCCTGTACTCCGATGAGCCTTCGGCGCGCGAGCTTTTGGGCACCCCACGCCTGCCCGAGCCCGAGCAAGTGCCCGGTGAGCGGCGCCGGAAGCTTCCGCTCGGCACTACTTCCTGGATGCCGCCCATCATGGGACAAATGATCGCGGGCTATGTGATCTGCTCGCTTATGGGTTTGGAAAACGGTGGGCGATCGCTGTGATGGAGAGGACCCCGCTCATCGACGCGCACTGCCACCTGGACTTTGCGGGCAATGCGGTGGAACTTGCCGCCGCTTATGCTGCATGTGGCGGTGCGCTTTCGGGAACCTGCGATCCGCGGGATTTCGACCGCGTGTGCGCGATGCTCGCCCCCTTTGTCCCGCGCGTGCGGGTTGGCTTGGGGCTTCACCCGTGGTGGGTCGCCGATGGCACTTGCGGGGAAGGGGAAGTCGCGCTGTTCGAGCGCCTGGCTCCCGCAGCGCCCCTGATCTCGGAGGTGGGGCTTGACTTCCAACCGCGCCGCGAGGGCACGCGCGATGCGCAAATCGAGGCGTTTGAGCGCGTCTGCGCCGCTGCCGCGCGCCCTTCAGAGGAATATCCGCGACGCATTATGTCCATCCACTCGTCGGCGGCAGCGGCCTGCGTGCTCGATGTGCTCGAACGCACGGGGTGCCTCGATGCTTGCATCTGTATTTTCCACTGGTTCTCCGGCTCGCAAGAGGAGCTGACTCGCGCCATCGACGCGGGCTGCCTCTTCTCGGTGAACGAGCGCATGCTCAAAACGAAGCGCGGACGTGCCTATGCGCGCGCAATTCCCAAAGATCGCCTGCTCATCGAGACCGACTTCCCGGGCAAACCCACCGCTATGACGATTCCCCAAGACGTCGCCCCGCGTCTCGAGCGCACGATGTCGCTGCTCGCTGCAGCTCGCGGTGACGATGAACGCTCGCTGGCCTCGGCCATTGCCGCCGTAAGCAAGCGGCTTCTTCTCCCGTAGAGAGGCAATTCGAGGTTCAAAAGTTTTCCGGGGTATATTTAACGAGGAAGCCATGGTAAACTTCTTGTGATTTGTTTGAATATCGAACAGTAAGTAGGTACAACGTGTGAACGAACAGACTGCCCAAATTGAGCAAAATTTCCCAATTGAGCAGGCAAAACAAGAAAACTTTCGCCTGCGCCACGGCCTGTGGGCGGCGGGAGGCTTTCTCTTCTTCGCGCTGGGGATGGCGGGCGTGGTGCTGCCGATTCTGCCTACGACGCCGTTCATCCTGGTTGCCGCCTTCTGCTTTGCGCGCAGCTCCGATCGTCTGAACAGCTGGTTTAAAGGTACAAAGGTCTACAAGATGGTGCTCGAGGGCTATATGACCAAGCACTCCATGACGCTGCGCGCGAAGCTCACCATCCTCGTGCCCGTTACCGTGCTTCTGGCTGTGGGCTTTGCCATGATGGGCAGCGTTCCCGTCGGCCGTGCGATTGTCGCTATCGTGTGGGTGGGGCATATCGTCTATTTCGGGTTTGTCGTGAAAACCGAGCGCTAACCAGGGAATTCGCGCCAGGAAATTCGCGCTCAGCGATGGGGGTTTGCCCTGTGCCAGAAGCTACCCCATGGCGCTTTCCGCCTTGCGGCCCTTGTACGGCGATCCTGCCCGCTTCTTCAGCCCCGCTTCTCGCCCGTCCTCCGTGCCCAGCCCTCACCCATCGCCTTTTTTCTCTTTTTGCGGGCGTCGCGCCCCATTGCGCCTGCGCTCCTGTACTATAGGGCGGTTTGGTGATTCGATGGGAAAGGGAAGCTGCCGCGTGAGGCGAATGGGCAAAAGCGATCGTGCCACGATGGTGGGCTTTCTTGCGCTCGTGTTTTGGAGCATGATGTTCGGGTTCGTGCGCCTGACCTCACAAGGCTTCGGCGTCTTGCTCGGCGGCGCGCTCATTTACACGCTCGGCGCAATCTCGCTGTTCATCGTTTTGCGCCCGTCGGCACCGAGCGCTTACCCTTTGAAGTATTTCCTGGTCAGCGGCGGGCTTTTCGTGTTCTACGAGGCCGCCATAAGCGCCTCGATCGGCCTTGCTGCCTCGTCCACGCAAACGGTCGAGCTCAGCATGGTGAACTATTTGTGGCCCTCACTTACCGTTCTTTTGAACTCCACGGCGATGCGCGGCGCGCGCGGATTCGCCCGTGCTCTGCCGGGTGCTGCGGTCGCGACGGTGGGCGTAATGCTCGCTATCGGGGGAGATGCCGGCCTTGACGCGGGCGTCGTCGCGGCGGATATCTCCTCGAATCCGCTTCCGTTCGCCCTGACGCTCGCGGCGGCGCTTGCCTGGGCGTCCTATTCCGTCGTCACGCCGCGCATCACGACCGGCAAGGATGCCACGCCCTATTTCATGATCGGCGTCGCGGCGGTGTTCTGGGTGATGTTCGCCACCTCGGGCGCGCCTGTTCCCCAAAGCATGCTGTCTATCGGGTCGATCCTGGCGCTTCTTGCCGCGATGGGCTCGATCGCCGCAGGGTACGCGTGCTGGAACCACGGACTGCTGTTCGGCAACGTGTCGCGCATGGCGCTAGCGTCGTACGCGGCGCCCTTTCTCTCGGTGGTGGCAAGCTCGATCATCTTGGGGCTCGCGCTGCCTGGGCTTTTCTGGGCAGGCGTTGCCTTCGTCATTGCGGGTTCGTTGCTGAACCTGCTCATGGGCAAGCGCGCGGAGGGTCGTGGAGATAACTAAACCGGGAAGGGAAGGCTTGAGGAGCTCACCCGATAGAAAGGCGTCTCTGGTTCTTCTGCGCCCTGACTGCTCGTTTTCTCACCGTTTGTCCGCTTTAATTCTGGTTTCGCGCGAATTTGCCGCTTTGCGCTGGCCTTTCGCTCGTTCTTCCAATACCATCAAGGTCGATTTGACCTTATCTTTACGGAGGAATCCCCCATGCATCCTTGCGCCGATGCCGAAGCGCTTGCTTTCGCCCAATCCGAACCTGCAGGAACCCGCACCGCCGCGCTCGTTCGCGATGCCGCCGCGTCCGCTGAGGGCGCCATCATCGAGTGGCGCCGGCTGTTCCATCAGCATCCTGAGGTTTCGGGGCAGGAATCGCGTACGCAGGAGATGCTCTGCGACGAGCTCGATCGCCTGGGGGTGGAATATCGGCGCCTCGACAACAACGGTATCATCGCGACGATTCGCGGGGAGGCCTCTGGGGCCTACGATGCCGCCGGCGTCCCTGTTCGCCGCGTGGCACTTCGCGCCGACATCGATGCGCTTCCTGTAACCGAGGACACGGGCGTGCCGTTCGCCTCCGAGAACGAGGGCGTCATGCACGCGTGCGGCCACGATGCGCACATGGCCATGATGCTCGGCGCGATTCGCATTCTTCTCGAGACGAAATCGCAGCTCAAGGGCGAGGTTCGCATCTTGTTCCAGCCTGCTGAGGAAATCTCGATCGGCGCGCTCTCCATGATCGACGCTGGCGCGCTCGACGGCGTCGACGCCATTTACGGCGCGCACATCTGGAGCGAGGTCGATGCGGGCACGGTGTCGTGCGCGCCGGGGCAGCGCATGGCCAACACCGACTGGTTCCACATCGACATCGAGGGCGTCTCCGCGCACGGTTCCATGCCGCACAAGGGTGTCGACGCCGTTGTCGTGGGGGCGGAGATGGTGAACGGGCTGCAGGTGCTCGTCAGCCGCGACGTGTCGCCGTTCGACCCGGTCGTGGTCACCGTGGGCGAGTTCCACGGTGGCGAGGCGCGCAACATCATGGCTGGTCACGCCTACCTTTCGGGAACGGTGCGCACCTGGACCGACAAGCTGCGCCGTGAAGTTCCCGATCGCCTCGAGCGCATCGTGAGCAAGATAGGGCACGCTTTCGGGGCCAAGGTGAAGTTCACGTTCGAGGAGGGCAACGCGGGTCTCGCAAACGACCCCGTGTGCGCGGAGGTCGCGCGGCGTGCGGTCGTGGACATGCTGGGGGAGTCCGCGGTGTCGGACTACCGCGGTACGCTCTCGGGCGAGGATTTCAGCGAGTACTTAAACGTCGTGCCCGGCGTGTTCTGCTTTGTCGGCACGAGAAATCCCGAGGTCGGGGCTTCGCACCCGCAGCATAGCTGTCACTTCACCATCGACGAGAGCGTGCTTGCGAAGGGCAGCATGGTTGCCGCCCAATGGGCCTGTCGCATGCTGGCGGCGGAATAGGGGGCGTCGTCGTGCGCGCCTTGCGGGTTCCCTGAGGGACCGCGGCTGCTTGCGGGCGCTCCGCCCCGATGTTGACGGAGATTCCTCGCGGCGGCGCATGCCGGGCTCTCGTGCGCCTTCCCTGAAAAATACATCATTTGTTCGATGTGTTAGCCATGCAAAACTTGCCACTTGCTGCTATGATTAAACGCGAGAAAACAGCTGCGCACCCACACTTGCAAATACACTCCGCGCGCATACCACGTAAGCGATTCGAGGCATATCCATGGCGTTCGTACATTTGCACAATCACACCGAATATTCCCTGCTCGACGGCTTGACCCACGTGAAGGACATGGTTCGTCGCGCCGCCGATCTCGACATGCCGGCGGTGGCTATCACCGACCACGGCGTCATGTCGGGCGTGCCGGAGCTGTGCGACGCGTGCTCGGCGGTCGAGAAGGAGACGGGCAAGAAGGTCAAGCCCATCTACGGCTGCGAGGTCTACTTCACCACCGACGAGGAGCTGCGCAAGGACGTAAAGCCGAAGCTGTACCATCTGCTGCTCCTTGCGAAGACCAACGAGGGCTATCACAACCTGTTGCACCTGGTCAGCGAATCGCATGTCGACAACTTCTACTACAAGCCGCGCACGACGTTCTCCATGCTGCAGAAGTACGGCCACGGCATCATCGGCTCGTCCGCGTGCATCGCGGGCATCATTCCGAAGCTTCTGGACAACCGCCAGTTCGACGACGCGGTCGAGTGGGCGCGCCGTTTCGCGAGCTGCTTCGACGAGGGCGACTTCTACATCGAGCTGCAAAACCAGGGCTTGCGCACCGACGCCGGCATGACGCAGACCGAGCTCAACCGCCAGCTCACCAAGGTCGCTCAGCTTGCGGGCCTAAAGACCATCGCCACGAACGACTTCCACTACCTGAAGAAGGAAGACGCAAAGGCCCAGGATATCATGCTGTGCATCGGCACGGGTTCGGCGGTGAACGACGCGAACCGCATGCGCTTCGAGAACGACGAGTTCTACATGAAGACGGAAGAGGAGATGCGTGAGGCGCTCTCCGAGTTCCCCGAGGCGTGCGACAATACGGTCGAGGTGGCCGAAAAGATCGACGTCGTGCTCGAGCGCGACTCCATTCTGCCGCGTTTCCCCTTGCCAGAGGGCGAAACCGAGGAAAGCTGGTTCCGCAAGCAGTGCGAGTGGGGCTTGAAGAAGCGCTACGGCGACCCGGTGCCCAAAGAGGCATGGGATCGCTATGAATACGAGGCTGGCATCATCTTGCAGCAAGGCTTCCCGGCGTACTTCCTCATCGTGCAGGAATACATTGCCTGGGCCCGCAGCCAGGGAATCGGCGTCGGCCCGGGCCGTGGCTCGGCTGCAGGCGCCATCTGCACTTACGCCATGGGCATTACCGACCTCGACCCGCTTCCCAACGGGCTTCTGTTCGAGCGCTTCCTGTCGCCCGAACGCGTGGAGATGCCCGATATCGACGTCGACTTCGAAGATGAGCGCCGTCAGGAAGTTATCGAGCATATTAAAGAAGTCTATGGCGAGGACCATGTGTCGGGCGTTATCACGTTCGGCAAGCTGCAGGCGAAGAACGCCGTGCGCGATGCCGCGCGCGTGCTCGACTACCCCTACAGCGTGGGCGACCGCATCTGTAAGATGATCGGCGACGAGCTCGGCATCACCATCGACAAGGCGCTCGAGACGAACCCCGACCTGAAGAAGGCTTACGACGGCGAAGAGGACGTGCGACAGGTTGTCGATGCTGCGAAGTCGATTGAAGGCCACGTGCGCGGCGAGGGCGTGCACGCCTGCGCGACCATCATCTGCCGCGACCCCATGGCCGACCACGTGCCCATGAAGCGCGACACCAAAGGTGGCGGCATCATCACGCAATATGACGGCCACTACACGCCTGACCTGGGCTTGCTTAAAATGGACTTCCTTGGACTGCGCACTTTGGGCGTGCTTTCGCGCGCGTGCCGCAACGTCGAGCAGACCACTGGCGTCAAGATGGTGCCCGAGGAGATTCCCACCGACGACGAGGGCGCATTCGCCCTCATGCGCTCGGGCAACATGGACGGCCTGTTCCAGGTAGAAGGCTCGCTGTACGTGAGCCTGTTCGCACGGCTCCCACCGCGCCGCTTCTCCGACATCGTTGCATCAATCGCCCTCAACCGTCCGGGCCCGCTCGAGTCCGGCATGGTCGACGACTACGTGAAGGTGGCGAGCGGCAAGACGCCCGTCCACTACTACGACGAACGCCTGCGCCCTGTGCTCGAGGAAACCTACGGCACCATGGTCTACCAGGAACAGATTATGCAGGTGTCCATGGTGATGAGCGGCTTTTCCGCCGGCAAGGCAGACAAGCTGCGCAAGGCAATGGGCAAGAAGAAAATCGACATCATGCGCCTGCTCCAGGAAGACTGGAACAACGGTGCCGTCGAGAACGGCTATTCACTCGACATCGCGAAGAAGATTTGGGATGACGCGGAGAAGTTCGCTAAGTATGCGTTCAACAAGTCGCACTCGGCTGCATACTCCATCCTGGTCATGCGCACGGCGTACCTGAAGGCGCATTACCCTAACGAGTACATGGCCGCAGTGCTGTCGAGCTACATGGGCAACACCGACCGCCTCATCCGCTACATCGCGAGCTGCAACCACAACGGCACGCCCGTGCTGCCGCCGGACATCAATTCGTCGAACGCCGAGTTCACCCCGGTTAAGGATGGCATCCGCTTCGGGCTCGTCGGCGTGCGCGGCGTCGGGCGCAACGTGGCCGATGCCATCATTGCGGAGCGCGAGGAAAACGGCCCGTTCACCAGCCTGCATGACTTCGTGAACCGCGTTGACGCGAAATGCTTCAACCGTAAGACGCTTGAAGCGCTCATCAAGGGCGGCGCCTTTGATTCGACGGGATACACGCGCAAGCAGCTCATGTACTTCCTGGAGGAAACGCCGCTGCTCGAGAACGCCTCGAAGCGCCAGAAGGATCGCGACGCCGGCCAGGTGAGTATGTTCGACCTGTTCGCCGCCGATGAGGATTCCGGTTTTCAGGAGGACGTGCCTGCGCCCGACGGCATCGAGTGGGACAAGCGCACCAAGCTTGCCTACGAGAAGGAAATCATGAAGATCTACGTGTCTGAGCACCCGCTTGCACCGTACGAGAGCGCGATTTCCCGCATGACGAAGTTCCAGCTGGGCGACTTGGCCGAGCGCACGAAGGAAATCAAGTCAGCGACGTTCGTCGGCATGGTGTCCAATGTGGTAACCAAGCTCACCAAGCGCGGTACGAAGATGGCCACATTCACGATCGAGGACACAACGGGCCACATGGAGTGCATTTGCTTCAAATACGACGAGAATGCGGAGGCCATTCACGAGGATGCCATCGTGAAGATCAAGGGCAAGTTCGAGCACAGCGACCGCGGCAACCAGATCATGGCGTTCGAGATCGAGGAAATCGAGCTGAACGAAGAGGATGCTCGACCTTCGCATCTGCAGCTCAACGTGCCGTCGTGCGAGTTCGACCAGCAAAAACTGTTGCGGCTGAACCGCATCTTGCAGTCGTATCCGGGCCGCGACGGGGTTGTGCTCCTCGTCACGCAGTCCGACGGCCGCCGCTTCCGCGCGGAGCTGCCGGTCACGGTCGACTCGGGCTCGCCAGTTATGCGAAGCGAGCTGCAGGATTTGTTCGGACGTGGCGCGCTGATCGCATAGAGAGTTTGCTATCGCTGGCCCAGGGATTGACCTCGGGCCAGCGTTTTCTTCTCCCCGATAGCTCATTGCAGGTCGCAGCGCTGCGGGTCGCCTGTGACTTGCCTCAGGTTGCCCCCTTGGTTCTTCGCTGGTCGGTGCTTCGCGTCTCTCTGGCTCTCCGCGGGCCGCCGAATCTTGCCCCTGGCTCGTTGCAGTTCGCTGTAGCTCGATATGAGGTTCGCCGCCTTATTGCTTGTCGTGTTCGCGCGCAAATGAGGTATCATGCTCGATATGGATAATGTCAAAAACAACATGACGCTTTCGCTTGCTGTCGCCTACAATGGCAAGCCTTTCAGCGGCTTTGCGCGCCAGCCTGGCCAACTTACGGTGCAGGGCGAGCTGGAACATGCGCTTGAGCTGCTGTTCCGCCGCGAGGTTGAAACCACGTGCGCCGGCCGCACCGACGCGGGAGTCCATGCGCGCGCTCAAGTCGTGAGCTTCGATATCTCGCCTGATGAATTGCGTGATCGTGCGCTTGAAAGTCTCGCCCGGTCGATGAATGCGCTCACGCATGAGGCCATCGTCGTGCGCTCGGTCGACGAGCGTGAACTCGGCTTCTCTGCCCGCTTCGACGCGACGGAGCGCGAGTACCGCTACTTCATCTGCGCCGAGCCCGCGCCGCCCATTTTCCTGCGCGATTTCTCGTGGCATATCCCAAAGCCGCTCGATGTCGAGGCGATGCGCGAGGCGTCTCGCGCGCTTATCGGCGAGCACGACTTCAAGAGTTTCTGCATGGCGGCAAGCGCGGTGGGGAAGCCGACGTGTCGCAATGTGCATGAAATCTCGTTCGCTCAAGAAGAGGTGATGGGGGAGCGGGCCGTCGTCATCACGGTGAAGGGCAATGCGTTTCTCCACTCCATGGTGCGCACCATCGTGGGCACGCTTGTCATGGTCGGCCGCGGCCAGCGGAAGCCCGAATGGGTCGCCGACGTGCTCCAGGCGTGCGACCGATGCGCTGCTGGGGAGAACGCACCTGCAGCCGGCCTCGTTTTCTGGAACGTGAGCTACGACGGCGTAAGGGACCACATCTGATCATGGTGGAGCGAAAGACACCTTTTCGTGGTAAGCGTGAGTATGTCACGTTCGGCGATGGGTTTCCCGGCTTTGGGGAAACTGATGAGCTCAGGGCTTTGCGCTGGAATGCGGACCTCTTCGAGGAAGCGCCTGTTTCGGAACCTGAGAATGCGCCTGCTGCTTATACGGGTGGTGAGGATTTCTCGACGCGCGGCCGCTACAGTGGAGTTGGCATCATCGTCGACGAGACGGGGGAGTTCGACCCTGAACCTGTGCGCTGCGGGAACGCGGGGCCTCTGCCAGGAAAGAATGCGGAATCCGTGCGCCGAGACAACATGGAGTCTGTGCTGGTCAAGAGCCCCGAACCTGCGCGCCGAGAGAACCCCAAGTCGGTCGCGACCGCAAGTAGCCCCAAGTCGGCCGCCCCTGCGCACAACCCCGAATCAGCGCAATCTGTCGAGGCCAAACTCGACCTCTCGCTGTTTCGCGAGCTCTATCGAAGCCGAGACGGGCGGCTCGTGTTCTTCGAACATTGTGCGACCGGCCATCTCGCCGCCGTCGACGCATCGAAGCTCGTGTAAGCTGAGCATCCTCCGCTTCGGGTGCCGTCGATGCATTCCGCCACCCTTCGTTTAATCGCACGGACTTAAGCGGGGAGCAATAAGCACGCTAACGAATAGCGCCCCTTGCATCGATTAGTCGAGCAAGGGGCGCTGCTGTTCTCGCCGTAGGGACGAATTCGTTAGCGTGCTTCGGGCTTTTCCGGCACGGTGCGATCGACGAAGTAGATCTTGTACCACATGAGGAACATGTACACGATCCAAATCTTGCGCGAGCGATCGGCGCCCGCCTTGTGCTCGTCGAGCAGGCGCACTAGCTCATCGGTGTTGAAGAACTCGCGCGCGATGTCGCCTGTGAACCACTCCTTCACCATGGTGTAGTAGCGCTCCTCGCGCAGCCAATTCACGACCGGCACAGGGAAGCCGAGCTTCTCCTTCTGCGCCCAGTCCTTCGGGATGGCGAACTCTGCGGCGTCACGCAGTGTGAGCTTCGTCTGTTGCTCGTTGGCCTTGAGCGGCGTGGGAATGGTGGCCGACAGATCGAACACGCGGCGATCGAGGAAGGGAACACGCGATTCGAGCGAATGCGCCATCGACATTTTGTCGGTCTTGAGCAGGATGTCGCCCACCAGCCAGAAGTACAAATCGACATACTGCATGCGCGTCGTCTCGTCGAGATCGGCAACCTCGGCGTACACGGGCGCCGTGAGCGACTGCGGGGTAGGGGCGTTGCAGCCGCCCTTGAGCAGGCTTTCGCGCTCCTCGGGTGTGAAAGCGACGCCGTTCGCGTTGGTGTAGTACCAGTCCTCAGGCGTCTCGCTTGCGCGCTCAAGATAGTTTGCGCCGCGCAGATGAAGCGCGCGCATCGCATGGGATGCGCCCTTGAGCAGGCCCTTCGGCGCCCAGCTTACCTTCGCGTTGGAGAACGGCGTCTGGTAGATTCGATAGCCTCCGAAGAACTCATCGGCACCTTCACCGGAAAGCACGGCTTTCACCTGGGTGGCGGCAATCTGGTCGACGAAGTACAGCGCCACGGCGGAAGGGTCGGCGGAGGGCTCGTCCATGTGCCACTGCACACGCGGAAGACTCGCCCAGTATTCCTCCTCGCCGATGTATTTGTCGGTGTTGGCGATATGCAGGTCGTCTGCCAGCTCGCGCGCCCAAGAAATCTCGTCGCGCATGGTTTTGCCGCCGGCGCCTTCGGCATTGTTCGCCGCTGCCTGCTTGTAGCACTCGAAGCCCACGGTGAACGTCTTGATGTCGGGGTTCTCCTTGGCCAGGCACGCCGCCATGTAGCTGGAGTCGATGCCTGACGACAGGAAGCTTCCGACCTCGACGTCGGCCACGTTGTGATAGCGCACGCTGTCGCGCATGACCTCGTCGATAGCGCGCGCGGTGTCCTCGCGGTTGCGGCTCTCGTCGAAGTGGTACTCGGGGCGCCAGTAGCGGCGCTCGGTGATGGAGCCGTCGGCGTGCACGGTCATGCAGTGCGCGGGCGCAAGCTTGAAGATGCCCTTGAAGAAGGTCTCCGGCAGCGCGCTGAACTGGAAGCACAGGTACTGCTCGAGTGCCTCGCGATTGAGCTCGCGGGTGTAGGCTGGGTGCTCCAGGATGCATTTGATCTCGGACGCGAAGATGAACTGGCCGTTTTGCTGCGTGTAGTAAAACGGTTTGATGCCGAAGAAATCGCGCGCGCAGAAAAGCTCGCGAGTCGCGCGGTTCCAGATGGCGAACGCGAACATGCCGCGCAGGCGGTCGAGCACCCCTTCGCCCCATGCGAGGTAGCCCGTGAGCAGTACTTCCGTGTCCGATTTCGTCTTGAACTGCCAGCCCTGCGTCTCGAGGTCGGCGCGAAGATCCTGGTAGTTGTAGATTTCCCCGTTGAACACGATGGCGAAATCGCCCTTCGCGAGCATGGACTCGGGCGTGCCGCACGGCGTGCCGTCGGGCATGAGGGCGGGGGAGGTGATGGCCGAGTCGTGTTCGCCTGTCGCGCGAACCATGGGCTGGTTGCCGTTCGCCAAGTCGATGAGCGAGAGGCGGCGGTGCCCGAGCGCGATGCCGCTTTCCGCGTCGAGATACTGGCCCTCGCCGTCGGGCCCGCGATGCGCCATGATGCCGCACATAGCCTTGAGCGCGGGGGCGTCAGCGCTGGTCGCTTGGGTGAATCCGCAGATTCCGCACATGCAAAAGCTCCTTCATATCGATGTCGTGCGCTCGCGCGCAGCGATTCTCGTGTGGGTAGGGTTCCATGATAGCGAAAGTGCATGACGTGCAGCCGTCTTCTGCGAAAACTGCGGAAACGCCGCGCAATTGGGCACTAGCGGACGGGCGGCTTGGGCGCGGCTGGGGGAGCAGCTTGGGCGCGCATGTCGGGCGTGGAGGCAATCGTCACGGCGGGATTCTCGTACACCACGCGGGCCTCGGTCTCCGCACGGGCGAAGTCCTCGGCGGTGAGGGCCGAGCGGAGGACCACGTCGACCGTACAGCCGAGGTCCTCGGCGATGAAGCGGCGGAACTGCGCGGCGTCGGCGCGTGAGAACGTGCATCCGACGTCGAGCAGAAGGCAGGTGTCCCCGCCCGTGCGTGCCTGGTCGGAGGCGTAAAGCGAGAATACCGCGACCTTCGCGATGGCATAGCGTGGCGCGACGCGGGAAACGGCGTCGCGGATGGATCCGAAATCGTTCATGAGCTGGCTCCTTTGCAGCCTGGTGGGCTTGATGGTTGCGTAGGGTTCCAGTATATCGCCAATCGCGAAAAGGGACGCGCCGGCGGGGGGAATTGCGAGCGAAGGCGGACAGGCACGAGGGCGTAAACGAAGGCGGACAAGCGTGAGGGCGAAAGTGAAGTTGAGCATTCTCGGGGGAAGATTCGTTTCTGCCAGGTGTCGGTATGGAAGGTTTGGCGTTAGTCGATATTCCCGGGAGTCTGGGCGGGCTGCAGTGCCGCAATACCGCAAGCTGTCGACCGCTTGCTTGAGGAGCGTCGAGCCAGAGCCGTTCTCAAGTTCAATTAGTACAGCGATTCAGGAAGATTCCGGCACGAAAACCGAGGTATCCCACGACTAGGGCTCCGTTTCGGCGCGTCTTCACGGGCTGATTATTCACCTAAGGAAGAATCCCCAGGCCAGGGAGTCGCCCAATTCGAGAGCGCCCCGCCGCTCCCGTCTTCCCCGTGGGATACCTCGGTTTTCGTGCCAAGATTTGCCTCGAAGGTTGTACTTTTTCGGGCTCGTCCGCCACTACGTTCGTTCAACAGGCTCGCCTGAGGGAGCGAGCTTGGCGGCAGCCATGTCGTGCGGCGCTCAACTGCTGCAGCGACATCTCCTTCGGCGAGCTTAGGCTCGATTTCCCCTATTCAGCTATGCGGGCGTTTTCTCGAGACGCCCTCAGCGGCGCCCGATGGTTGAAAGATCCTGACTCGGTTCCATATCATGATGGCGCTTTACGTGAGGCAAGTCACCCTATCCCGTCGTCCCGTCAATGGTTGTCCTAGACGAGGAGCTTTCTGTCTGGACCGCCGAGAAGGTCAGGATTGAGCGGGACATGCGAGGAAGGTCGCACTGTATGAGCAGGGTTTCGATGGCGAAATCTACTCGGGTTCTGTATACTGGCCCAGCTTCGTTGGTGTGAGGCAGCTGGCAGAAGATTGACGGGGGTTTTGACCGGCAAGCTCATTATGTTCGAAGATGGCGAGTGGGTACTCGTGGATATGAATCCCCGCGCCCTAAGCTTGCTACTGGAGTAAGATGAATAATATCGATGATTTGGTGACAAAGATATTAGGGAGGGCTGCTAGATGTGTAAAGAAATAGTATTTGAAGTGCTATTTGGTGCTGGCGGCACGCCGGAAGAGTCGAAAAGATGCGTCAAAGAATGTCTTGAATTATTTGAGGAACAAGAGAGCCTTAAAGAGCGGGCTCTGAGAAAAGTGTTCAATCAATGGCCAAATAACACCGATGAGGATGAGGTATTGGTCAAGATTACTCTTCTGAATGTTTTTTACAGCACATTTTTAAATAATTATGCGAGCGATAAAACTGACAAGATCGATATTGAGAGTATGGCTTCCGTCATAGTTGGTATTGAAAACTTTGATGAGCTTGTGCATTCAGCCAATAAGTCTGATCAAATACGCCTCGTCAATGCCATTCGCTATTGCGGGAAAGCGTCAAAGGAGGAAAGTCCTTTCTATGACGCGTATTCTTTCGCAACGAAGTACTGCAACTGGCATAATCCGAAGGCATTTCCGATAGCCGACAGATACTCAAAGGGGATGGTCTATTACCTCGCCTGTTTCATGGAAGGCGTAGGCCGCGTACCTGGCGGCCTGACGCAGCAGGCTCTTCTTGATTACGAGACGTTCTGTGACTGGCATTCTAAAGTGAGCCGCTTTGTTTGCGAACGCTGTGGAACTGAGTTCAGCCTGAAAGAAATAGACGAATTCTTCTGGCTGTTCGGAAAGCAGAATGGTCTCAGTATTTCTTAGCACTTTGCTACTTCGTGGAGCCGGGGCGCTTTTCGACAAAGCTTAACAAAGCGAATCTCGCGCGGCACTATAGGTTTGTCGCTCGACCCTTATTTTGCCCCGCCTTCTAGTCTCGCTGCTTCTTCCTGATGCAACCGACGAAAAACCGACGCAAAATTTTTCGTCGGTTTTACGTCGGTTACGGCGGGCGGAAAGCCGACGCTCGGTTCCTTCCCTTACGACGCCTTGAAGTTGTAGATCGGCCTCATGACGTCGATGATGTCGACCGCGTCGGCGATGGGGCCGATGATGTCCTCGATGGGCTTGTAGGCGCCAGGCGCCTCGTCGATGGTGCGCTCGTTCACCGAGGTCGAATAGATGCCCTCCATGGCGGTCCGATATTCGCGCAGGTTGAGCGTTTCCCTCGCCTCGCGACGCGACATGACGCGGCCCGCGCCGTGGGGCGCCGAGTTGTTCCACGCCTCGTTGCCGCGCCCTTTCGCGATGATGGAGCCGTCGCGCATGTTAAGCGGAATGAGCACGGTCTCTCCCTCGTGCGCGGCGATAGCGCCCTTGCGAAGAATCATCTCATCCACGTCGATGTAGTTGTGGACGGTATGGAACTCCGACGAGACGTCAAGCCCCGTTCTCGCCAGAATCTCCACCAGCATGCGCACGCGGTTGCGGGCGGCGAAGCGCTGGCAGACATCAACATCGTGCAGGTAGTCGTCCATGTAGCTGCCGTAGAGCCAGCACAGGTCGGCGGGCACGTCGGGTTCGGCGCCTTCGTACCGCGCTGCGAGCTCCTTGAGCGCCGCCTGGATCTCGTCGCGGCGCCCGGCCGACTTGTACGCGTCGATGAGCTCCCGCTTGCGCTCGAAGAAGCCCTCCTTGCCGCTGTGCAAATCGACGGCAAGGCCTTGGTAGTAGTTCGCCACCTGCAGCCCCAGGTTGCGCGAGCCTGAGTGGATGACCAGGCGCTGCATGCCGTCGGAGGCGACGTCGATCTCGATGAAGTGATTGCCGCCGCCGAGGGTGCCCAGCGAGCGCTTGAGGCGCTTGACGTCCCTGAGCTCGCGGTAGCAGCGCAGCTCCTCGAAGTCGAATTGCTCCTTGCACCCGTCCCAGACGCGGGCGCCCGAGGGGATCTTGTGGCACGCCTCGTCGAAAGTGGGCAGGTCAATGGGCTTGTAGCCCAGGTCAGCCGTGAGCATGCCGCATCCGATGTCGACGCCTACGAGGTTGGGTACCACAGCGTCCGTGACCCTCATCGTGGTCCCGATGGTGCAGCCTATCCCGAAATGCGCATCGGGCATGATGGCGGTGTTTGCGCCCTCCGCAAACGGCATGCCGAGCATCGTGTGGATCTGCTCGACGCACGCGTCCTCTATGTTCGTCGCGTAGCACGCTGCCGTGCCGTGCGTTCCCTCAATCGTGAACATGGCAATCCTTCCTGCTCCTTGGCGGCTCCTAGGAGTCTGACGTGATGCATAATAGGCGCTTCCTTAGAAAGCGGTTGTCCCTTCTTTCGTACACGCTATTTCGCAATACGGTCAGGTTGTCCTAGCGCGAATCGCATTCTTGGCGCTAGGCCTTCCCCCGAACACTTTCAGGAGGTGCTTCTTTGGAAGAGGGGTCTTGTTCGTCAAGCCATCGGCTTCGTGAGTTGTGCGGTGGTGGGGAAGGGAAGGGGCTCGGCGGCGCGACCCTTCCGGGCGCAATTAGTGCAGCGATTCGGGAAGAATTCGGCACGAAAACCGAGGTATCCCACGACGGGGGCTTCATTTCTGCGCTCCATCGCGGGTTGCTTTTTGGTCGCGGGAAGAATTCCCAGGTCAGCGCATCGCCCAATTCGAGGGCGACCCACGACTCGTGGCTTCCCCGTGGGATACCTCGGTTTTCGTGCCAAGATTTGCCTTGGGGGCTGTACTATTTCAGACTCGCACGCCATTCCGATTCGGAAGAGCAACTTGCCCTTCCGAGCGTTCGCTTTTCCTGTTTATTACCGGAAGCGACCTTATGGCTATCGCGCTGCAATTCTTCGTATGCCTTGCAATCTCGATGCTTCCTCGAGTATCCCGATAAGCTCATCAGCCTGGTAGTACGCTCCTCGTTTCGCATTGCCCATCTTCGAAAGGATACCTCTCTCGCAAGCGGTCTCTATAAGAGTGCGTGCCGCTCGGTCGGTGATGGCGAGACGGTTGGCGACATATGCGGCGTTCACGACAGGCTGTTCGACGAGAAGCTCGGGTAAACCGTGGGACGCCGATCCTGCGCGGTCGGTGTTCGAGGCACGCCATGCGCTCAACACATCGTCCACGTCGTCGGCGATGCGCAAACCGATGACGACGGCAAGCTCCAGAGCATCGGCAAAGCAGGCGATTATTGGCTCAATCTTTCCGACGTGGTAGGCGTCGAGCGCTTTCATGTACCGTTCAACGTCATGCAGCAGGCCCGCTGAGACGGGCAGGGTTGAATGCATCAGGACTTCGTCGTTTGCAAGCATGCGATGCACGAGCGCTCTGCCAGTGCGGCCGTTGCCGTCCGTAAAGGGGTGGATTGTCTCGAACTGCGCGTGGAAAATCGCTTCTTTGGCCACGGGAGGAACGTCCTCCCGCACCCCGAACTCAATTAGGTCGTTGATGTAGTCTGGAACGCGACTTGCGTGAGGGGGCACGAACGACGCTTCATGCGGGCTGTAGGGCGTGCCACCGATCCATACCTGCTCGTCTCGCAGTCCCTCCCACTCGGAGGTTTCTGCCATGAGCACGTCATGGATGCTGCAGATCGAATCGATGCTCACGGGTCCACTTTGCCGCAGAGCCTCGCGCATGGCGGCGACGTTGCCCGCGATGAGGAGCGCATTCGTAGGTGCCTTGTCGGAAAGTTCTGCGAGTGCCACATTGCGCACGCTCGATGTGAGCCTCTCAATCTGGGAGCTCGATGAAGACTCGCTTCTTAAAAGGAGGGCTGGAAGGTTCCAATCGCGCGCATTCTGGGCTTCGTCGAAGCGCGTTACGGCAACTTCGACATCTGCAATCCGCCGCTGAATCTCAGGAGACAGGTTGACCGTCAGTTGGGCAATCTTTGCTGGGAGCGCAGCCTCATATGTCGGCAAAATCTTGCGTCTGCGACTCTTGGGTATGAACGCGAGCTCGTCGTAATCCCTTTCCCATGCGCATGTCTCATAGGCTACACTCGGCCACATGACTTACTCCTTGCGAATTCAATGCCGATTCTGCTAGTTTTACGGAAGTGAATCATAGTACACTTCCGTAAAACTAGCAATAGATGTCATCATTCGTGTGCCTCTTGTGATTGCAGATGTTTCTTCGTTTGACGAGGCCGGCGCTCAGCTCGTCCGGCTGGACGCTCACTTCCAAACAGATTGTCGAGCCCGCCGAGCGCGTTTGCATCACGTTCTCCCATTCCCTCGCATGAGAGTCCTAAAGGGAATGTGGCGAAGTGTGGCGGCGGGGGAAGGGGAGGGGCTCGACGTCGCGACCCATCTGGGCGCAATTGGTGCAGCGATTCAGGAAGATTCTGGCACGAAAACCGAGGTATCCCACGACGAGGGCTTCATTTCTGTACTCCATCGCGGGTTGCTTTTCGGTCGTAGGAAGAATCCCCGGGTCAGGGCCTCGCTTAATTCGAGAGCGACCCACGACCGCGCCTTCCGCGTGGGATACCTCGGTTTTAGTGCCAAGATCTGTCTTGAGGGCTGTACTTTTTCGGGCCGCTGTCCACTGCATTCGCTCAGCAAGCAGGCTTGTCCAAGAGCGTTGAATGCTGTCCCCGCTATATCGGGGGTTCGTCCGATTGTTGGAGGCTCGCATCCCAACGCCGTTCCCGGACTCTTGGAGAGCGTTCAAAGTGCGTCCAAGAAGCTATTTTGGCAGGCTTTCCTCGTCGAGCAGAAAATCGAACACGGACATAGTCAGAATCCCCTCGTTGTCGTAAGTCGGCTTCACCACATCGCGCACGAGCACGATCTTGCTGAAACTGTCGGGTACTTCGCGAAGTGGGGCCTTTTCCTGGCGTGTCTTCTCCTCATCCGGCAAGTGAAGCGCCGACTGTATGTAATAGCGCCGGGAACCTAGATTCGCGACGAAATCCACCTCGAGTTGCTTGCGCACTACTTTGCCGTCGACGCGCCTAGCCTTCGCGACAGAGCCGACGTCGACGGAAAAGCCCCTCGCGCGCAGCTCGTTGTACACGATGTTCTCCATGATGTGGGTCTCCTCGACCTGCCTGAAGCCTAGTCTCGCGTTGCGCAGGCCGATGTCCTCGAAGTAGTATTTCTTAGGACTCCCGATGTACTTGCGTCCCTTGACGTCGTACCGGCGGGCCTCTTCGATGAGGAAGGACTCCTCAAGGTAGCTGATGTAAGTGGAAATGGTGTTCGCGGTGAGCTTCGAGTTCAGAACGCTTTTGAAGGTCGCCTCGATTTTGGGTGGGTTGGTGAGCGAACCGATGGAGGATGCCAGCACGTCCACGAGGTCTTCGAGCTCTTGGGTCTTTGCCACCTTGTTCCTGGCCACCACATCCTTCAAGTATGTCTCGGAGAACAGGCGCTCTAGGTAGCGTGACTTTTGCTCGTCCGTGCGCATGCCAAGAAGAAGGGGCATGCCTCCGAAGACGACATACTCGGCCCAACCCTGGTATTTGTCTCCCTCAAAGCCTTGCATGAATTCGGAGAAGGACAGTGGTCGCACTCGGACCTCGTCTCCTCGTCCGCGAAACTGCGTCATGACGTCAGAGGACAGCAGTTTGGAGTTGCTGCTTGTCGCATAGACGTCGACATTTCGCATGCGCAGCAGGCCGTTGAGCACACCATAGAGGCGAGGAGGCTCGTGCCCGCGCAGCTCCTCGTCGGAGATCGCGTATTGCACCTCGTCGAGCATGACGTAGTATCGCGACGTCTTATTCGCTATCTTGGACTTCAAGTAGCTGTCAAGCACACCCGGGTCGCGCAGGCCCCTGTTCGCCTCCTCGTCCAATGCAACCTCTACGATACGATCGTCGCCGACCCCTAGCTCGTCTCTGAGGTAGTTGCCGAAGAGTTCGAACAGCAGATATGTTTTGCCGCACCGTCTGACGCCCGTGATTACCTTGATCATCCCGTTGTGCATTCTGTCTATCAGATTGTTTAGGTATCTATCCCTTCGCACTTCCATGTCTGCCTCCCTCAAATTTTCATTTAGTGATTATGTCACATGTTGCATTTTCGCTCAATGTGAACCCATGGGGCGATGCAATTCGGTCATGGAGTGTTTGACAATCAGGAACGTTCGCGGCGCAACGGTCGTTCCCGTCCGTCAGGCATGAAAGTCGCTTCAGATCTTTGCGCTAAAGGTGGCTGTCGGGAAAGCGTTAGCTGTTGGAGTAAAAGCTGATTCGAGTCCAGCCTTTCTGAATGTTCGTCATCGCCACAACGACGTGTGCGCTGTGGCGGCCTTTCGTCGGCGAAAGCAACAATTCGGCGGCCTTGCGTGAAATAAATCACCTGACCTGCCGTCTTGTCCGTCTAACTATCGGCTTCGCGAGTTATGTGGCGGCGGGGGAAGGGAAGGGGCTCGACGTCGCGACTCTCCGATAGGCGGCAGCGGGAGAAGGAGAATCGGAGACGTCTTCCGAGAGCAATTAGCGCAGCGATTCTTTTCGCGGGCAGGCGCGATAGGCGATTAAACGATTCTCGATACTCTGACGATAGAAGCGATAATAACGATAATCGCGAAAGGCCAGGTGGGAATATGGAGGGTAAGAGCAAGTCCAAAGCTAACCCATTCTAGTCAACGGCAAACGCTGATTCACCTGTACCTGCCGGGCCCAATCAAAGATTGGGCAGAAGATAATCCCTAGTATTTCTGGGCTTCCTTGAGCGCTTTGAGGTAGGTGGCGTAGTGCTCTACCCGGTGGGCATCGCTTGCGAGGTAGTCGACCAGCCCGTTCTTGAGCAGCGCCGTGGCGGTGCGCCGGCGCGGGTTGAAGATGCCTCCTTCCACGAAGTTCGCGGAAAGCTGAAGCCGACAGCCCATTTCCCTCATCTCGCGCGCGACGTCGATATCCTCCTGCACGGGCTTGTAGCGCTCGGGGTGGGCAATCACGATGTCGACGCCCTTGCCCTGGATGGAGTAAATCGCGCGCTGCCAGTTCGCGGGCAGATGGCTGCTTGAGAACTCGAGCAAAAGCAAGTTGGTGTCCTCGATGCAGAGGCTGGGCGCCGCATCGAGCCCCATGTCGGCGAGCTTCTTCCAGTGCACCTCGTATCCCAAGCTCAGGCGCACACCGTTCTTCTCCGCATGCGCCTTGAAGGCCCGATAGCGCTTCTCGATGAGCCCCGCATCGAAGTCGGAGTGCTTGCAATGGGGGGTGCACACGATGTGGTCGATGCCGGCGTCCCGCGCGGCAAGCAACATCTGGTGGGACTCCGCCGGCGTGCGCGAGCCGTCATCGACTCCGTTTAAGATATGGCAATGGATGTCGAACACGCTCTCTCCTTTCCCACGCTGCCTCGCTGCCCGCTCGCTTGCCGCACGCTCGCTTCGCCGCACGTGCCCGTGCCCGCTCTCTTGTCGAGCACGGCGGCCTATTTCTCGCTTCCCACCTCGTGATAGTACACGTTGAGAACCGTCTCGTACACGTTCGTCTTGTCCAGGTAGAACTCCGCGAACTTGTCCCCCTGCTGCATGGCGCCCTGAAGGGTGGTCATGTCGACCGACGTGATTCCTGTCGCCAGGACGGAGCTTGCCAGGTAGCTGAACTCGTTGAGCCCCAAGTTTGTCACGGCATAGTTCGAAGCTGTCGTGTATAGGTTGACCAGCGTCCCGACGTTGCCCTGGGCACTCGAGAGCGCCTGCTTGCAGAACGTCTCGACGAACTGTGACTGGCGCGTCTGGCGGTCGAGCGACGAGGTCAGCACCGATGTGTCGCGCCACTGCACGTACTTGAGTGCGTTGCTTCCGAACAAAACGGTCGGTTCGCCCTCGACGATGTTGGTGTTGGGAATCGACTGCGTCGGGGTCAGCGACACGCCACCGATGGCATCCGCGAGCGCGCCGACGCCATCCATGTCGAGCGAGAAGTAATAGCTCACGGGCATGTTGTACAGCACGCGCGAAACTGCGGAGGCGGTATATTGGCTGCTCAGCTCACCGCCGTCACCGTACGCGTAGGCCAGGCACAGCTGCATGGTCGACATGCCGGTGAAGGTGTCTCCCATGAACTCGCCCACCTCGACCATAGAGTCGCGCGGGATGCCGATCCCCGTCGTCTCGCCGGTGTCGAGGTTCACGGCGAGCACCATGACGGCGTCCGCCTGCCCGACACTTCTGCCCGACACGACCTCCTCGGTCTGGCGGTCGTAGCCTATGACGGCGACGGAAACCATATTCTCGTTCAGCGCGTACGTCTTCCCGTTGTACTCGACGGTGCGGCCCTCGTCGTAGGATACGGCGCTGTCATCCGCCTGGATGTCATCGGCGGTGTTGGCCTGCTTCACGGCGCTCTCTCCCGACTTCATGAAGGCGAAGGCGGCGATGGCGATGACGACCGCTATCGTCACGAGAATCCCCACGACGATAGCGACGCGCTTCAAGATTTTCTTGCGACGCGAATGATGGCGCTTCTTCTTCCTGATGAGGACCTCTTCCTCCATCGTCTGGGGCGCCTCGGGGGTTGCGGGCGTCGAAGTCCCCTCGGCCTCGGGCGCCGGGGTCTCCTCGGGAGTCGCGGACGTCGGGGTGGTGCCGCTGCCCGCCTCATCCCGGGCGTTGTCTTTCGTTTCGCTCTCTTCCAAAGTGCTTCGTCTTTCGCGCTAGTAGGTCGGTTGGTCGCTGACGAGAACTCCCGTCACGAGGTATCTTCTCACGATGTGGTTGGAATCGCCGGTGCAGGTGCTCAGCTGCACGATTTTATCGCTTGAAGTGAGCGTTGTTCCCTCGCGCACGTTCTCGACGAGCGAGTCGGGGCTGAGTACCGAGTCGAAGTACTGCTGGACGATGGTCGGGTCGGAGAAGTTGAACGAGTTCAGGATGTGACGGTTGTCGTACTGGTAGGCGGCAATCACGCGGTAGGTGAGGATGTGCCCGTCGGTGTAGAGGTACATGTCCTCGTGGGAGTCGAAGAAGTCTTTGTTCTCGAAGCGGTGCAACGTGGTGAACATGGTTCCCTGCACTAGGTTGTGCCCGTAGATTACCGTGACGGGGTCGGAGAAGTCAGTCTTGTTTGCCAGCTGCGTGTAGATGGCGCCTTCCTCGGACCATTCGCCGTCCTTGTTGTGTTTCAGGTAGAACGTGTCATCGGTCGGGTGCTGCACCACTGGGTAGTTCACATCGGTGCCGGGGATGTAGATCCAGGCGTAGATGTCGGGGTTCTCCAGGCGAAGCGACGCGAAGTCGATGGGGTTATCCACCCGCGGGTCCGCGGCATCTTGCGAGGAGGTGGGGGCTTCTGGCTCGGGGGTAGCGGCTGCCTCCTCGGCCGATTTCGCAATCTGGGCGTTCTGCCACACGAGGTACGCCCCGCCGGCGATTGCCGCGCACACGAGCGCGACGAGCAGCACGACGAGCGCCGCAATCTGCGGGCGTTTCTTGCGGGAACCGTCGCCCGTGCCCGATGCGTTGGCGCTCGGTGCCTTTGCGTGCTTGGGGGCGATATCCTCTTCGGTCGGTTTCGTCTTGTCGTTTGCCATGTGTTCCTTACAATGATGCTGGTCAGCGAGCTGCCTGCAGCCCTGCTCGTGTGGATTGTCGGCAGCGCTGCCCGTGTGGGTTGCATGCTCCACTGTTCGTGCAGGAGACCCGTGCGATTCGCCCTTTCCGCTGGCCGAGTGCCTCTTTCTCGCAGAGCGTTTGAAAGCATGACGGGAAGCCCGCTTCGGCTTCCCGTCATGGGCGCTGCGTTAGATCCTCGTGTTCTTGTGACGTGGTGCGCGACCGTCGGCACGGCGTGGCACTGCCGGCTTGAAGGCGCCGCGCGGGAACTGCTCGTCGGCGCTCGCTCGAGCGGCCCTCTGTGGGCTTGCAGCTGGGG
>OLPR01000865.1_pt1 | contig 26324 bp, 16 predicted proteins | sample 1672761 | NCBI WGS metagenome assembly OLPR01 (sample SAMEA3136721, study PRJEB25190) | human gut metagenome | biome: human gut; feature: human-associated habitat; material: faeces | place: Austria | collected 2013 | reverse complement strand
GAAGCCAGATGCCGGCGGATGGCCTCGAAGGTCTCGTCGGACAGGTCGTGCTCGATCTTGCAGGCGTCCTGACGGGCTACTTCCTCCGAAACACCCAGCCCCTTGAGCATCTGGGTCAGGACGGTGTGGCGCAGATACATGCGGTCGGCGATGGCTTCTCCCATCGGGGTCAGGAACAGCAGGTTGTCGCCGTCCATCAGAATATAGCCGTTTTCCCGCAGCTTTTTCATGGCGACGCTGACGGAGGGCTTGGTGACCCCCAGCGCGGCGGCCACGTCGATGGAGCGGGCATACCCTTTTTCTTTTTGCAGCATCAGGATCATTTCCAGATAATCCTCGCCGGATTCGTAAATCTTCATGGCCGTGCCTCCTTCATAACGGGGATTGCATTCCCCATACTAGCACAAAGCCGGGGGGTTTTCAAGCCTTCCCGCTTTATGGTATACTGGATGAATACCATGGACGCCAAAGCGTGGGAGGGAGAAGATCATGGCCGGAGCGCATGACGGGCACCGCAGCCGGATGCGGGAAAGGTTCCGCAGAGAGGGCCTGAACGGATTTGCCGACCACGAGGCGCTGGAGCTGATGCTGTTTTACGCCATCCCCCAGCGCAATGTCAATCCGCTGGCCCACGCGTTGCTGGAGCGTTTCGGCAGCTTTCATGCGGTGCTGGAAGCGCCGGAGGAGGAACTGTGCCGGGTAGAGGGCGTGGGCGAGTATGCCGCGTCGCTGCTCCGCCTGTTCGCCGCCGTAGGCCGCCGCATGGAGGAAAGCCGCGCCGGACAGCGGGAAAAGCTGCGCAACGTCGGAAGCACCCTGCTCAATTATAAGGAGCTGGTGGACAATTATCTCCGGATCAACGACTGGCGCGTGAAGGAGAATTCCACGGTCACGTATTCCGTCGGCGGCCTGATCCTGTCCAACTCCGGCGCGATCACGGCGAATTACTGGCTGAGCGAAATTTACGACGCGGAGATCGCACAGGCGCATCGGAATGCAGAGCTGCACCTGCACGACCTCAGCATGCTCACCGGCTACTGTGCGGGGTGGAGCCTCAGGCAGCTCATCCAGGAGGGGCTTGGCGGCGTGACGGGGAAAATCAGCTCCGCTCCCGCCTCCCATCTGTCCACGCTCTGCAACCAGATGGTAAACTTCCTCGGCATCATGCAGAATGAGTGGGCGGGCGCTCAGGCGTTCTCGTCGTTCGATACATATCTCGCGCCGTTCGTCAAGGCTGACAATCTGTCGTACCGCGAGGTAAAGAAGTGCATCGAGTCCTTCATCTTCGGCGTAAACACCCCCAGCCGCTGGGGCACGCAGGCTCCGTTTTCGAACATCACGCTCGATTGGATCGTGCCGAAGGATCTTGCAAACACCCCCGCGATAGTCGGCGGAAAGAACGCGGATTTCACCTACGGCGACTGCAAAGCGGAGATGGATATGGTGAACCGCGCGTTCATCGAGACGATGATCGAGGGAGACGCGAACGGACGCGGATTCCAGTATCCGATTCCGACATACTCAATCACAAAGGATTTCGACTGGTCGGAAACCGAAAACAATAAGCTTCTCTTTGAAATGGCTTCGAAGTACGGCACGCCGTATTTCTCGAACTACATAAACAGCGATATGGAGCCGAACGACGTGCGCTCGATGTGCTGCCGCCTCCGTCTCGATCTGCGCGAACTCAGAAAGAAGTCCGGCGGATTCTTCGGCTCCGGCGAATCGACAGGCTCGATCGGCGTAGTCACCATCAATATGCCCCGTATTGCGTACCTCTCCGAGAACGAGGAGGAGTTCTACAGGCGCCTCGATCATATGATGGACATCTCCGCGCGCTCTCTCAAGACCAAGCGTACCGTAATAACGAAGCTTATGAACGAGGGACTCTATCCCTATACCAAGAGATATCTCGGAACTTTTGAGAATCACTTCTCCACGATCGGACTTGTCGGAATGAACGAGGCGTGCCTCAATGCATCGTGGATCAGGGAAGACCTTACAAACGAAAAAGCTCAGACGTTCACCCGCGACGTTCTCAATCACATGAGAGAGAGACTGTCCGACTATCAGGAGATGTACGGCGATCTCTACAATTTGGAGGCTACTCCCGCCGAGTCCACTGCATACCGCCTTGCAAAGCACGATGTCGAACGCTGGCCCGATATCATCACCGCATCGTCCAAGGATTGCGGAACTCCTTATTACACGAACAGCTCTCACCTTCCCGTCGGATATACCGAGGATATCTTCACGGCTCTCGACGTGCAGGACGAGCTTCAGACTTTGTATACCTCGGGCACGGTTTTCCATGCCTTCCTCGGCGAGAAGCTGCCGGATTGGAAGGCTGCGGCCAATCTCGTAAGGAAGATTGCGGAGAATTACCGCCTGCCGTACTATACGCTTTCTCCGACATATTCGGTATGCAAGAATCACGGATATATCAAGGGCGAGCAGTTCACCTGTCCGAAGTGCGGCGAACCCTGCGAGGTCAACTCCCGCATAACCGGATACTACCGTCCCGTGCGCAATTGGAACGACGGCAAGGCGCAGGAGTACCGCGACCGCAAGGTTTACGACATCGGATTTTCATTTGCAAATCACGGAACGATCGGAACCGTTCACGCGGAGAATAAGGCGCAGGAGCCCGCACCCGAGGAGGTCGTCCGCGCGGGTTCGGTCGATTGCGCGATCCTTGTGACCACAAAGACCTGCCCTAACTGCCGCGCGGCGGAGGCAATGCTCGATGAAGCGGGAATCGTCTATAAGACGGTGCTTGCGGACGATGTTCCCGAGCTTGTGGCGCAGTTCGGAATCAGACAGGCTCCGACGCTTCTTGTGCCCGACGGAGACAGCACCGAGGTGATCACCGGAGCGGGAGCGATAAACGCTTATATTGCGGAATCGGCAAGGGTATAATAAACAGTGCCGGGGTATTGCGGCGGCAATACCCCGGCAAACTTTACGATACCGCGCCGCGCTTTCGCGGAGAAAACGCGGCAAAATCGGTATTATCGGAAGGAAGAAACACATGATGAATGACATTTATGATGTGCTCGTAGTCGGCGCGGGCCCGGCGGGACTTACCGCCGCACTCTATGCGGGACGCGCGGGAAAGAGCGTCATAGTTTTTGAAAAAGAGGTGTTCGGCGGACAGATCACATATTCGCCGAAGGTCGAGAACTACCCCGGTATCCCCGAGGTCAGCGGAAACGAATTTGCCGAAACGCTGCTATCCCAGATAAGCGCGCTCGGCGTGTCGGTCCGCTTCGGTTCGGTTTCCTCGATCCGCATCGCCGACGGGGACGGAGTGCATGATAAAATCGTGACCGTGTCCGGTAAGGAATACAGTGCGCGCACGGTCATAATCGCATCCGGTTCCCGCCACCGTCCGCTCGGAGTCGAGCGTGAGGAGGAGCTTGTCGGCGCGGGCGTGTCATACTGCGCGGTATGCGACGGCGCATTCTTCGCGGGGCGCGATGTCTGCGTTGCGGGCGGAGGAAATACCGCGCTTCAGGACGCGATATACCTCAGCGCGAGATCGTCGAAGGTCTATCTCATACATCGGCGCGAGCAGTTCCGCGGCGACGCGGCGCTCGTCGATAAGATAAGGAACACGGAAAATATCGAGATCGTCACCCCCGCCGTGATTGAACGCCTCGGCGGAGAGCACGCGCTCGAGAGCGTTACGGTCAAATATACCGACGGACGCGAACGCGAGATACCGGCACAGGGACTGTTCATCGCGGTCGGACAGATCCCGCAGAACGCGCCGTTTGAGGGAATTCTACCTCTCGATGAAGCAGGATACGTTTCGGTCGGCGAGGAGCTTTCGGTCGGCGACGGAATATTCGTCGCGGGGGACTGCCGCCGCAAGGAGCTGCGTCAGCTTACCACGGCGGTCGGTGACGGCGCAGCGGCGGCGACAAAGGCGTGCGAGTATATCGACAGACTTTGACCGCACGGTGGCGTGGCATCTCCGGAGGTGTTTGCCGCGCGTCATCGGAGGCGTCCGCCGTGCTGCCTGCAGCCGATGCAAAAAACGTATCAAACCCGTGCGCCTACATTCCGCCGACGCAAAGCGCACTCGACCCCAAGCGCACTCGACCGTGGACGGATTTCGCCCGTTCGGTGTGATTCTTGCATATCTTTGCGTATGTATCGGCATTGCGGCGGTCATAGGCTGATGCTGTGTCTTTCGGCTCTGTATTTCCGCACCGTCCGGGGGATCGGCATTCCGATTTGTGCTGTCCGCTTACGGCGGCGATCACACAGTACGTCTGCACCGTAAATGAAAAAGGAGGATCGGTCGATCCTCCTTTTTGTTTTTCGTTTATTTCGCGTATTCCGGCGGAGCGGGGCGCACGGTGTCTCCGTGGGGAAGCTTGTCCTCGCGCTGCTCGACCCACTTGTTCCATGCCTCATCGTCTAATTTCTCATACATATAGAGCTTCGGCCATGTGAAGGATTCAAGATTGTATCCGGCATTTTTCAGCCGCTCCATCGCAAGGGAATAACGGTCGCGGAGCACGCCGAGACGCGCTTCGTCTCCGTCGTCGTATGCCTTGAAATAGGATGAGTAGCATCCCTGATAATATACGGTTGCGGAGAGGATCTCGCAGCGCATGCGCTGATCGGCAAATACCGCCATGTCAACCGCGCGCTCGATCAGCTCGCTCGTGCAGTCGGACATCTCCATCATGTATGCGGGATCGTAGTTGCCGTCGTAGCTTCCGTAGCCCCAGCAGTCCCAGCACTTGTTTTCGAGGTCCTGTCCCTTCTGGAGGATGTCGATGTATTCCTCAATGTACATCCAGCCGTCGCCGTAGTTGAGTGCGAGAAGCTTCTCCGTCAGCTCGTCGTACTCTTCGCGGGTCATGTCGGGATTCCAATTCATCTCATACGCGAGCTGGAGATACAGGTGGTTGAAGCTTATAGCCTGGTTGTCGCTGTTGAAGAACATTCCCTGTACTCCGTTTTCAAAGAAGAACTTCATGTCGTCGTACAGATTGTCAAGCACCGTGTATGTCTGAACGTTCTGCTCGAGCAGGTAGTACCATACATACACGTTATCACAGAGTTTGCACCACGTCTCGAGCCATTCGCCGAAATCGTCGTTGTTGATTATATCGGAATCGGTTACGGCATACAGGCTGAATTGTTCGGGACACTCACCGCCTCTGAGCTTGTGCGCGGAGCAGCAGCCGTTCGGCGCAAAGGTCACACGGACACCGGAACTTGCGGGAGTTACGCAGGCAGGCTGAGTTCCCATGTACGCGAATATGAGATACGCAAGACCTTCGTACTGCTCGCTTACCTCTTCGTCGATGCGGTTTGCAAAGCGCACGACGGGACCGGATGCCGCGCCGTTTTCTTCCTTCATCACCTTCATGCAGTTCGGACAGTGGCAATAGTAGCCGTTGTCTCCCTGTGCAAGATCGATGAACTGAAGATCAACGCCGATGACCGATCCGGCGGCGAGTTTGTTTTCGATATACTCAAGGACGCTGTCTCTGACGTTGCAGATCACATCTTCATCCGTGTAGCAGATCTGCTTATAGTCAACATAGTAGCTGCCCCATCTGTAGCGAGAGAAGCCGTGATGTGCCTGTGTTACCGCACCGTAGGAATTCTGCGCAGCCGAGGGAGTTCTCTTGTCGGTCGAAAAACGCGCTGCAACGGGAGACTGACTCTGATCCTGAGTGTCAATATGCTGGAATGCGGGCGTTTCGGATTTCTTTGTATCGGCGGAGATGTCGATGTGATCGGATTCGGAGAGAACGGTCTGACCGTAGCTGCCGATTCCCACCCAATCAAGCTCGTTCTGGAGGAAACGGTATACGCCGTACATGCAGCCGCGCTTCACCGCGCCTTCGATTACGAATCTGTCGCCCTCGAAGAAGTAGCGGTAGCCGTCGTCCTTTAGCTCCGCATCGGTCGAATGGCGGAATTCGATCACCTTGGCGGCGGAGGTGATCCCCTCGGATGCGGCAAGGTCAGCACCGCACGCCTGCTTGACAAGGCGCGTGAATTCGGAAACCGCGAACATCATGTTTTCGTTGTGTTCTGCGGGGTATTCGATCTTGTACTCGGAGATGTCATTTCCCGCGAGCGTGAGGCGTTCGATGCGGTATCCCTCGTGATATACAACGTCGAGAGTGTCGGCTTTTCCGGTGTCAACCGCGTTCGCGTACTTGTGTACCGCGGCGTCAAGTCCGGTTTCGGTCTTAGATGCGATAACGGTCGATGAACCGTCGGTGCGGATCACAAATCCGTCATCCTCGAAGTTCGTCACGTCGATGCCGTTTGCGCTGTCCCCGACCGCGAGCACGATCCTGCCCGTGAGGGAATCGCCGAGACGTTTCGTCAGCCATACCGCGCTGTCTTCGGCGGCGGAGGATGAAACGGTAATCCTCGGCGAGAAGTAAGGCTCGTTTTTCTGCGCACATGAGGCGAGAACAGCAGCACTCATACACAGGCAAAGCGCCGCGGATACGATTTTCTTCATTTCAACATCCTTTCATCATTTACAAATTTGTAGAAAACATCATATATCTGCGATATTATACCACATTTTTTTGTTTCGGTCAAGGAAAAGTGTCCGAAAGATGAAAAAAACGTTTATTTTCCGAACCGAAATATGAACGCCGTGCCATCCGATGAGAATGCCGCGTTTTCGTATTATTTTTTATTCATTATTCAATTAAATGTTGCCTCCGGGCGTAGTTTGTGATATAATCATATGATAGAAGATTTTTGCCGCCGGAGCGCCGTGCCTCCGGGAAAACGGCGATTCGATACGGCTGAGCATGAAAGGCAGTGCGAATGATAAAGGTACTTCATACAGGCGATATTCACCTTGATTCACCGTTTTCGGGGCTTTCACCGGACCGCGCAGAGCTGCGCCGTGCGGAGCTTCGGAGTGCGTTCACGTCGATGATGACATATGCGCGCACGGGGGACATCGATATTGTCCTTGTGACGGGGGATCTGTTCGAGAGCAGATACATAACGCGCGAGACCGCCGAGCTGGTGACGGGCGAGTTTTCCCGCGTCGGATGTCCGGTGATCGTTTCTCCGGGAAATCACGATCCGTATACCCACGGCAGTATATGGGAGAAAATAAAAATGCCCGACAATGTAAAGGTGTTCAGCTCCGACGTTCTCCAATGCTTCTCATTTCCCGAGCTTAACACCGATGTTTACGGGTACGCCTTTGTTTCGGGCGAGATGACCTCGGTGCCGCTTGCATCGGCATCGGTCGCCGACCGCGGGAGAATAAACCTGATCTGTGCGCACGCCGATATGACGTCGCCGCTTTCGCACAGCGCGCCGCTGTCAAAGGACGTGCTTGCTTCGTTCGGTGCGGACTATGCGGCGCTCGGGCATATACACAATGCGGACAATTACCGCGGCGAGGCGGGAAGCTGCAGCTATGCGTACTGCGGATGCCTTGTCGGGCGCTCCTTCGACGAGTGCGGCGACAAGGGCGCGCTCGTCGTGACCGTGGACAAGGATTCCGATTCGGCGAAGGCGGCGGTACGCACGATGAAATTTTCGAGAAGGCGGTACGAGGACATATCCGTCGATGTCACGGGGGCTGCGACCTCGCGCGAGGTCACGGACAAAATAGAGGACGCGATATCCGGCGCGGACGACGAAACGGCGGTCCGCGTGAGAATCTACGGCGTGACGGATTCCGCGCTCGTCATTTCCCCCTCCGTTATTGCCGAAGCGTTTCCGGGAGTGTTCTCGTTCACGCTCAAGGACGAGACCGTGCCGCTCGGCGGTGCGGACTACCTTGAGGACGATCTGTCCGTGCGGGGCGAATTCTACAGGATGATAAAGCCGAAGCTCGAGAGCGCGGACGCGCGGGAGCGCGAGGTGGCGCTGCGGGCGCTGCGGTACGTTACGGCGGCTATCGGCGGCGAAAACATTTCGGATATCTGAGGAGGAGAATATGACGGTAAACAAAATAAAGATTGACTCCTTCGGATCGCTGCGCGACAGGGAATTCACGTTTTCGGACAGCCTCAACATAATCGAGGGCGCAAACGAGTCCGGCAAGACTGCCGCGGCGATGTTTATAAAATTCATGTTTTACGGGCTTTCAGGGCGCAGCAGCGACGCTTTCCCGATCTCGGAGCGAAAGAGATTCGTGAACTGGGATACGGGCTGCGCCGCAGGCGAGCTGTACCTCACCGCGGGTGAGGGGCGTTACCGTATCGAGAGATCGCTCGTCGTTTCGGACGGCTCTGACAGCGCGCCCGTCAGGGAGCGCACGGTGACGGTCGATCTCGGTACGGGCGCGATCGTCAGGATGAACTGCGAACCGGGAGAATATTTCTTCGGAATGCCCGAGGATGTTTTCGTGAACACGGTTTTCATACGCCAGCTCGGGACGAACGAACCGGACACCTCGGGCGTGTCGGCGGCGATCGAGAACATACTCTGCTCCGCGGACGAGACCGTTGACGTGAAAAAAGTGATCTCCAAGCTTGACAAGGTGAGAAGGCAGCTTCTCCACAAGAATTCCTCCGGCGGTGCGATCCCCGAGCTGAAAGCGAAAATTTCGGCGGCTGAAAGGGAGCTTGAGCTGTCCGAGACGGAGAACGCCGCGGTCATAGATGCGGAAGCCTCGCTTGTGCGGACTTCGGCGGAGATCGAGCGCGCCGAAAAGGAAAACGAGACCGCGGCGAAGGTGATCTCGCATTTTGAGGATATCGAAGCGCTCAGAATGAAGAGAGAGCTTGCCGAGGCGGACCGCTCGCTCGAGGAGGACAAGCGCCGCCTCGAAGAGATGAAAGCCGACTTCCCGGCGCGCGATATTCTCGTGAGCATAAAGGGCGTCGAAAAGGAGCTTGCGGCGGAGAAGGCTTCTCTTGAGAGAAACCGCTCGCGTATACAGTATCTCAAATCGAATGCTGCGGAGCAGACCGATGCCGACGACTGCGCTGCCGCCCGCGACAGTGCGCAAAAGCTCGGATCGCGCCGCCGCGTGTCCAAAGTTTCCGCGATCGTCACGGCGATTCTTGCGGTCGCCACCTGCATTGCCGCCGTCGTTATGTATACGCTTCGCTTTTCCGAATTCCTCGTTCCCGCCGCGTCCGGCGCGGTGCTTTTGTGCGCGACGGTCGTTTTCGCATCCGTTTCGCACAGCGCGTCGAAGAAATTCGATGCGCTGTGCGCGCAGTGGGATGCCGACGGTGAGGATTCGCTGCTTGCGAATATAGCTCTCGGAGAAGAGAAGGCGCGCGACGCGGTGAAGCTTGCGGGGCAGGCGAAGGAGCTTGCGGATATCGCCGACGAAAGCGAAAGACGGATATTCTCCCTGACCGAGGAGGCTGCGGGGCTTTATACGGAGAGCACCGGGGACGCGCCCGATGAGGATATGAGCGCCGAGGATATGCTCTGCCGCGCGCGCGAATGCGCGGAGAAGAAGTTCGCGGAGATCGATGCACTGTCCGAGACCGTGAAGGAAAAATCGGGTGAGTGCACCGTCCGCGCGATGGCGCTTAAGCGGTACGATTTTCCCGCGATAAATCTAAGACGCACCGAGGCCGAGCTTACTCCCGAATGGGAGCGCGCGGAAAAGCTTACGGCGGAGGAATGCGCCGAGCTTCGCCGCAAAAGGGAATTCAACGATCAGAAGCTCCGCGCCCTTTACGCAAAGCGGACCGATTATGAGTCAAAGCGTTCCGCGGGTCGCGCGCGTGCGGTTCCGCCCGCGCAGATCGCCGAGAGGATCGAGGCGATGAGGACGGAGCTTTCCGATATGACGCTGCGCTGCGACGCGGTCAGACTTGCGATAGACACTCTCGAGAGTGCGGGAGAAAAGCTTCGCGCCGACGTTATGCCGAGGATCATAAAGGGCGCGTCCGAACGCTTCTCGGCGGCGACGCTCGGACGGTATTCGTCGCTCGGCGTGGCGCACGATTTCTCGATGAGCTATACCGGAGACGCGGGTACGCGCGAGGCGGAATACCTTTCTGCGGGAAGCGCGGACAGCGCGTATATAAGTCTGCGGCTTTCGCTTGCCGAGGTGCTTTTCGGAAAGCGGACCCCGCCGGCGGTGTTCGACGAAAGCTTCGCGCGTATCGATCGCGCACGGCTCGCCGAAATACTTGCCATGCAGAGCCTGCCGCACCGTCAGTCGCTTTTGTTCACCTGCCGCGAGCTTGAGGCGGAGCTTGCACCCGAGGCGAACATAATAAAACTGTAGAAAAACTTTCCCGCCGCGAGGCGGAACGGAGAATGATAAATGCCGAAGAATATAGTTATAAAAGGGGCGCGCGTCAACAATCTGAAGAATATCGATGTCGAGATACCGCGTGACAGCTTGGTGGTTCTAACCGGACTTTCGGGCTCGGGCAAGAGCTCGCTTGCGTTTGATACTCTGTATGCCGAAGGTCACCGTCGTTTTGTCGAATCTCTTTCGTCATACGCCAGAATGTTTCTCGGTCAGCTCGACAAGCCCGATGTCGATTCCATCGAGGGACTCAGTCCCGCAATATCGATAGATCAGAAAACCACATCGAAGAATCCCCGTTCCACGGTCGGAACGGTCACGGAGATATACGATTACCTCCGCCTGCTTTATGCGCGCCTCGGCGTACCGCACTGCCCGGTCTGCGGAAAGGCGATACGCCAGCAGACCGTCGATCAGATCATCGAGAGGATCATGGCGCTGCCGGAGGGACAGCGGTTCATACTTCTTTCCCCGGTCGTCCGCGGAAAGAAGGGACGCCACGAGAAGGTTCTCGCGGACGCGAAGCGCTCGGGCTTTGCCCGCGTGCGCGTTGACGGAAGCATCTACGACCTCACCGAGAAGATCGAGCTTGATAAAAACAGCAAGCACACGGTCGATATCGTGGTTGACCGCCTTGTGATGAAGGACGGGCTCCGCCAGCGCCTCGGCGATTCGGTGGAAACGGCGCTGCGCACGTCTGACGGACGTGTTACGGTGCAGCTTGTCGGAGAGGGAAATGCCGAACGGGATGAGCTTGAGTTCTCGACGAACTACGCCTGCGAGGAGCACGGCATAAGCTTCGGCGAGCTTGAGCCGCGTATGTTCTCGTTCAACAATCCCTACGGTGCGTGCCCGAAATGTATGGGACTCGGCGCGGTTCGCCGCGTCTCTCCCGAAAAGATCATTCCTCATCCGGAGCTGTCGCTTCTTCACGGCGCGATTGCCGTGAACGGATTCAAATCGCTCGGTCCCGAGTCGTGGTCGGGACCGCTCGTCGCCGCCGTCGGCGAACGCCACGGATTTACCATGGATATGCCTCTCGAGGATTTTTCGCCGGAGGCGAAAAAAGCGCTGCTTTACGGTACGGGCGACGAGGTGTACGATATCCGTCGGAGCTTCTCGGGACCGCCGCGTCCGCAGCGCGTGCTCTATAAGGGGATAATTCCCACCATAGAGGAGCGGATGGAGCAGAACGGCAGCGACGCCGAATATTACGAACAGTTTCTCGAGGAAAGCGACTGCCCCGAGTGCGGCGGAAGCCGTCTCAGCCGGACGGCGCGCGCGGTCACGGTCGGCGATATGACGATCAGCGCGCTCTGCGCTCTCCCCGTGACGAAATCGAAGGAATTTATAGAGAATCTCCGCTTTTCCGAGGCGGAGACCGAGGTTGCACGCGAGATACTCAAGGAGCTTCGCGCGCGTCTCGGATTCCTCATATCCGTGGGACTTGATTATCTCACGCTTTCGCGCAAGAGCGGCACGCTCTCGGGCGGTGAAGCACAGCGTATACGTCTTGCAACACAGATCGGAAGCTCTCTCGCCGGGGTGCTCTATATCCTCGACGAGCCGTCTATCGGACTTCATCAAAGGGATAACCACCTTCTCATAGAAACGCTGAAAAGTCTGCGCGATCTCGGAAACTCGGTCATCGTGGTCGAGCATGACGAGGAGACGATGAACGAGGCGGATTATATAATCGACGTCGGACCGCGCGCGGGAGTGCACGGCGGCGAGATAGTCGCCTGCGGAACCCCGGCTCAGGTCGCGGCGAACACCGCGTCGATCACCGGAGATTACCTCGCGGGAAGAAAGAAGATCCCCGTTCCCGCCGAGCGCCGTAAAGGAAACGGCACGTTTCTCGAGGTGCTCGGAGCGGCTGAGCACAACCTGAAGAACATCGACGTGAAAATTCCGCTCGGATGCTTCGTCTGCGTAACGGGTGTTTCGGGCTCGGGCAAGAGCTCACTCGTGAACGGCGTTATTCACAGCCGCCTTGCTGCCGATCTCATGGGCGCGATCACATGGCCCGGCAAGCACCGCGCGATTCTCGGAGAGGATAATCTCGACAAGGTGATCTGCATAGACCAGAGCCCGATCGGACGGACACCGCGCTCGAACCCGGCGACGTATACGGGGCTGTTCACCGATATCCGTAATCTCTTTGCACAGACGAAGGGCGCGAAGCTGCGCGGGTATACGTCGGGACGCTTCTCGTTCAACGTGCGCGGCGGACGCTGCGAAGCGTGCGAGGGCGACGGCGTGAAGAAGATCGAAATGCATTTTCTCCCCGACGTTTATGTGAAGTGCGATGTGTGCCACGGCAAGAGATACAACCGCGAAACGCTTGAGGTGAAATACAAGGAAAAGAACATCTACGACGTTCTCGAAATGACCGCCGAGGAGGGCGCGGACTTCTTCTCGGAGATACCGAAAATATCCTCGAGGCTCAGAACCCTCTGCGATGTCGGACTCGGATACGTCAAGATCGGGCAGTCCTCGACGACGCTCTCGGGCGGCGAAGCACAGCGCGTCAAGCTTGCTTCGGAGCTGTCCAAACGAAGCACGGGACGGACGATATATATTCTCGACGAGCCGACGACCGGGCTTCACACCGACGATGTGAGAAAGCTGATCGAGGTGCTGCAGAAGCTTGTCGATGCGGGGAATACGGTCCTCGTGATCGAGCACAATCTCGATATAATAAAGACCGCGGATCACCTGATCGACCTCGGACCCGAGGGCGGCGAGCGCGGCGGTGAGATCGTCTGCTGCGGAACTCCCGAGGAGGTCGCAAAGTGCGACCGCTCGTATACGGGAAAATTCCTGAAGGACAAGCTTGTCATGTGAAAATGCGTCCGGCGGCACAGCCCGCCCCGCGCGATAAAAATTACGTTTCGTAAGGAGGATATACGAAAATGCTCAGACATATTATTCTGTGGAAGCTCAAGGACACGGTTGAGGATAAGGAAGGAACGAAGGCGAAGGTGAAAGCCTCGCTTGAAGCGCTTGTCGGAGTTGTCGACGGGCTTGAGGAGCTGACCGTTCATACGGACGGACTTGCAAGCTCGAGCGCCGACATGATGCTTGAATCGAAGATGCGCGACGCGGACGCACTTGCGTTTTACCGCGACCATCCCGCACATGTGAAGGCGGCGACGTTTGTCCGCTCCGCAGTCGATGTGCGCCTCTGCCTTGATTTCAACGAGTGAAGAAAAGCGGCGCCGTCTTGCGCCGAAGACTGATTTATCGGAGAATTTTTGATGAAGATTCCGGAGCTTTTGTCCCCGTGCGGGAATTTTGAAAAAATGGAGGCGGCGCTTCTCTACGGCGCGGATGCCGTGTATCTTGCCGGAAAGCGCTTCGGCATGAGAAGCGCTGCGGATAATTTCACCGACGGTGAGCTTGCGGCGGCGGTGAAGTGCGTCCACGAAGCGGGAAAGCGGATATACGTTACGGTGAATATAATGCCGCGCACGTCGGAATATGCCGCGCTCGAAGAGTTTCTCCGCTTTCTCGGAAAGATCGGCGCGGATGCGGTGATCGTCTCCGACATCGGGGTTTGCGCCCTTGCAAAGAAGGCGTGTCCCGGCGTCGAGATACATATCTCGACTCAGGCAAGCGCGGTCTCGGCACAGGCGTGCCGCGCGTGGTACGAGCTCGGCGCAGCGCGCGTCGTTCTTGCGCGTGAGCTTACGCTCGCCGATATCCGCGAGATACGCGAAAACATCCCCGATCGGCTCGAGCTTGAGTGCTTCGTGCACGGCTCCATGTGCATCGCGTACAGCGGACGCTGCCTTCTTTCGCAGTATTACGTCGGACGCGATGCGAACCGCGGCGCGTGCGCCCAGCCGTGCAGATGGGAATACACCTGCGCATCCTTTTCGGAGGTCAAGCGTCCCGACGACGTGCTCACGGCGAAGGAATTTTCCGACGGAACGTACATCATGAGCTCGCGCGACACCTGCATGATCGAGCATATTCCGGAGCTTTGCCGCGCCGGGATCGACAGCCTGAAGATCGAGGGCAGGATGAAGAGCGCGTACTACACGGCGGTCACGGCGAACGCCTACCGCATGGCGCTCGATTCATATGCGCGAGACGGCGAAGGGTATGTTTACGATCCCGCATGGCTTGCGGAGCTTGAGAGCGTGAGCCACCGCGAATACGCGACGGGCTTCTACTTTATCCCGCCGGGGCTTGACCCGAACATAACCCGTTCGCCGGGCTACATACGCGAAAAAGCATATCTCGCAACCGCACTTTCGGACAGCGCGCCGGACGGTACGGCGCTGTTCGTTCAGCGAAACAAAGCGATCCGCGGAGAGCGCGCCGAGATGATTTCGCCCGGAAAATGCGGCAGGGCCTTCACCATGGAGGAGATGTACGCCGAGAACGGCGAACCGATCGAATCCGCACCGCATCCCTCGATGATATTCAGACTGAAGGTGCCGTTCGCGGTGAAAAAAGGAGACATACTTCGCGGGGCGCAGTGACGGTGCGGCATTACGCTTCGGCGGCGCGTGATTTGCAGATCGGCGCGGGACAGATCGGCGCAGCGCGCGGTCGCCGCGTCCGAAAAACCTAAACAATACGAAAGGACGCCTCCGAGGGAGGCGGGGAAGATGCAATGAAGATAATAGAAATACTCTATGCCGTTCTCATGGGAATCGTTGAGGGAATAACCGAATGGCTTCCCATATCGAGCACGGGACACATGATCCTTCTCGATCGGCTTTTCACGATGGATTTCTCAAAGAACTTTACCGAGATGTTCCAGGTCGTGATACAGCTCGGCGCAATCCTTGCGGTCGTGGTGGTGTTTTTCCGTCGCCTCAATCCGTTCGCACCGTCTAAAAGCTCCGCGGAGAAGAAAAGAACGTGGGTGCTCTGGAGCAAGGTCGTCGTCGGCATGATCCCCGCAATGGTTGCGGGAGTGCTTCTTAAAAAGCTTTACGGCTCGATCCCCGACAATCCGTTCCTTATCGCCGGCGCGCTTATCGTTTACGGCGTGGCGTTCATCGTGATCGAGCGGCTTCACCGCGGGAAAGCCTACAGAATAGAAAGCGCCGACGATCTTTCGTATAAGGATGCTTTCGCGGTCGGATGCTTCCAGGCGCTTGCGGTTATTCCGGGAACGTCGCGTTCCGGCTCCACGATAATCGGAGGAATGCTTGCGGGCGTTTCCCGCACGGCGGCGGCTGAATTCACGTTTTTCATGGCAATCCCCGTCATGGCGGGCGCATCCCTGATCGAGGTGCTCGGATTTATAAAGGACGGCATCGTGCCGAGCAGCGCGGAATGGTGCGTGCTTATCATCGGGATAATCGTCGCTTTCGCGGTCTCGCTTGCGGTGATACGCTTCCTCATGGATTTCGTGAAGAAGCACAGCTTTGAATCCTTCGGCTGGTACCGCATTGTGCTCGGAATCGTCGTTATAATCTATTTTGCGATAAATGCCGCGTGAGCAAATTCACAAAATATTATTTATTTCCGACATCGCGTGTGATACAATTTTAACATAAGGCGGCGGATGCGCCGCAGGCTTATAATGCCGGAGGTGTGATTTGACGGACAAAAAACATAAAGTCCTGCCGGAACGTATGAACAAGGTCGGCGGACAGGCAGTGCTCGAGGGCGTAATGATGAAGGGCGGCGAAAATGTCGCGCTTGCGGTACGCAGCGAGGACGGCACGATAAAGCTTGATACGAAAAAACACGTTTCCGTGAGGAAAAAGTATAAAATATGCCGCATTCCGGTTATCCGCGGTGCGGTGAATATGGTTGAGACCTTCATGCTCAGCTATTCCACTCTCGAAAAATCGGCGGAGATGCTCGGGATCGACACATCCGAGCCAGAGACCAAATTTGAAAAGTGGCTTACCGAGAAGCTCGGCGATTCGATCATGAAGGTGCTCATGGGCTTTTCAATGGTGCTCGGAGTTGCGCTCGCGCTGTTTCTTTTCAAATTCCTGCCGACGTTTATTGCGGGCTCCATCGGCTCGGTGATCGAGCTCGGCGGAGTGGTGCGCAGCATTATAGAAGGCGTGATCAAGATCGGCATTTTCATTCTTTATATCGCGCTTGTAGGGCTTATCCCCGATATGAGGCGAACCTTCGAGTATCACGGCTCGGAGCATAAGTCTATCGCCTGCTACGAATCGGGCATGGAGCTTACCCCGGAGAACGCGGCAAAATGCACGCGTTTTCATCCCCGCTGCGGTACAAGCTTCATTTTTGTTGTGCTGATAATATCGATAATCGTATTTTCGTTTATCCCCTGGGGCAATTTCTGGGCGCGCCTCGGTCTGCAGCTTCTGCTGCTTCCCGTGGTCATCGGACTCGGATTTGAGTTTATCATGTACGCCGGATGCCATCAGAATCTTCTAACGAAGATCCTTTCGGCTCCCGGACTTTGGGTGCAGCGGCTCACTACAAAGGAGCCTTCGCTCGATCAGCTTGAGGTGGCGATCGCCTCGCTGAAGGCGGCTCTGCCCGACGAATTCCCTCCCGAGGAGAACGAACCGAATGAGTCATCATCCGACCGTGCGGAAAACGCGGAATCGGGAGATACCGACTGCACCGAATCGGCTGCGGCGGAGGGCGTGGTTTCCTCCGATGCTGCGGCGACTGCCGATGCGGAGACCGCACACGGCGCGAAATTATCGGGCGGCGCGGACGGCAAAAATGCCCCCGGCGTCGGAGAATGCGCATCCGACTGCGCGGAGACGGAAAGCGCATCGGCTTCCGATTCGGCAACGGATACCGCATCTGCCGCGAATGCCGATACGGCGGACGGAAATGACGCTTGACGAGATAGAGCGCGCGCTCTCGGCGGCGGGGATCGGCGAAAGCCGCACGGAAGCGTATATTCTTGCGGAGCATTTTCTGAAAATCCCGAAAAGCAGGCTCGTCCTCATGAATGGAGAAGAACTCCTTTCAGACGGGCTTTCGGCGGCGGTGGAACGCAGGATAAAGCGTGAACCTCTCGCATATATTCTCGGAAGCGCATACTTTATGAATGAGGAGTATGAGGTATCCCCCGACTGTCTTATCCCGAGACCCGAGACCGAGCAGCTTGTGTGCCGCGCGGCGGAGCTTCTTCCGCACGGCGGGCGTTTTCTCGATCTCTGCACGGGAAGCGGCTGCGTGGCGGTCTCTCTTCTTTCACTCAGACATGACGCATCGGGAGAGGCGCTCGACATTTCCGACGGTGCCTGCCGCCTTGCGGAGCGGAATGCGTGCCGCGCCGGAGTTGACGGCAGATTGAAAATCGTCCGCGCGGATATGTTTTCGTGGAAACCGTGCGATATGACGTGCGGATCGTCGGACGGCGAAAGCACAGGCAGCTTTGCCGATTTTTGTGAACATTCCGATCGCAGTCAGCCGACCGACGAAACGGCGCGGGTGTACGATATCATCACGGCGAATCCGCCGTATGTGACGGCGGAGGAAATGCGCGATCTTGCCCCCGAGCTTTACTTTGAGCCGGAGATCGCGCTGACCGACGGCGGAGACGGACTTTCCTTCGTCCGCGAGCTTGTGCGGCGGTATACGCGCTTCGTGAAGCGCGGCGGATATCTGCTTTGCGAGATCGGAAGCGGTGAGGGCGCATCGTCTCTCGAAATTGCCGCCGACGGCGGCTTTGATGCCGAAATACTTAAGGATTTTTCCGGGCGCGACCGCATACTTTCGGTTCGGGTGTGATCGGGCGCGTCCGCTATTCAAGCCGCCTTTCGGCGGGGAACGGAGAATTTACATGAAAACGAAGCTTCTCGTGCTTTTCGGCGGACGGAGCGGGGAATATGAGGTATCCCTCATCTCCGCGTCGGCGGTCCTGCGGAACATAGACGCTGAAAAGTACGATATAATAAAGGTGGGAATAAGCCGCGACGGAAAGTGGTATCTTTTCGGCGGGGATATTTCCGAGATCGAGAGCGGCAGATGGTGCGATAACGCGGGCAACCGCCCCTGTGCGGTATGTCCCGACTACGGTTCAAATACGCTGATTGTGTTCGGCGAGAAAACCGAGCAGCTGAAATACGACGTTGTTTTCCCGATAATCCACGGCACTCAGGGCGAGGACGGCACGGTGCAGGGGCTTTTCGAGCTTGCGGGAGCGCGCGTCGTCGGATGCAGTGCGGAAACATCCGCGCTGTGCATGGATAAGGCGATGACGAAAACCGTTCTTCGCGCTGCCGGAATCGTCACGGCGAAGGACGTTACCGTTATCAGGCGCGAATGGAGATCTCCCGAAGCGAAGAGAGAGCTTATCGCGCATATTGAGAGGAATCTGCCGTATCCGGTGTTCGTCAAGCCCTCGAGAGCGGGATCGTCCGTCGGAGTATCGAAGGCGCACGGCAGAGATGAACTCTGCGCGGCGTTCGATGCGGCGTTTGAATGGGACGACAAGGTGCTCTGCGAAGAGTATATCGAAGGACGCGAGATCGAATGTGCGGTATTCACCGCGCCCGACGGCACGGTCACCGTATCCGAGCCGGGAGAGATCGACCCCGGAAGCGATTTTTACGATTACGACACGAAATATAAGAACGACAATGCCTCATACTATATACCGGCAAGACTTGATTCGGCGGTCACGGAGAGAGTGCGCGAGTGCGCGCGCCTTGCCGCGTCGGCGCTCGGGATCACGGGGCTTTCGAGGATCGACTTTTTCGTCGCCGACGGCGGAGAAACCGTGCTCAATGAGGTCAACACAATGCCGGGATTCACGCCGATAAGCATGTATCCCAAGCTGATGATACACGGCGGAATGACGTATTCCGGGCTGATCGACGGACTTATTTCGGAAGCGCTCGAACGGGTCTGACGACGTGATGAAGGTTACGCTGATCTCCGTCGGCACGCTCTCGCAGAAGGCGTATGCCGATGCGTTTTCCGAATACGCAAAGCGCTTTTCTGCTCACGGGATTCTGGAGTGCGCCGAAATACGCGAAAAGAAGATCGACGCTTCTCCCTCCGAGGCTCAGATCGCCGCGGCTCTCGATTTCGAGGGAGACGCGATACTTTCAAAGATACCGCCGCGCGCGTTCGTGTTTGCGATGGCGATAGAGGGGAAGAGCATGACCTCCGAAGCCTTTGCTTCACTGCTCGATCGGAAGATGACGGAGGGAGTGCCGGAGTTCTGTTTTGTCATAGGCTCGTCCTTCGGACTGTCGGATAAGGTGAAGCGGCGCGCAGACGCGCTTCTTTCGATGTCGCCCATGACGTTCCCGCATCAGCTTGCGAGAGTTATGCTTACGGAACAGCTGTACCGCGCGTCGCAGATACTCTCGGGCGGGAAATACCACAAATAGCGGCAGCGCCGCAGTACGGAGCATGCAGCTTTGCAGATAAATTTCGGAGAAAGGAAGCTTTTCGGGGAAAAGCGCGGATATAACAAAATGAAATTCCGTGACAGACTTGCAGAACGGTACGACGCCTTCTGCGATGCCGTCGAAAAAATAAATCTCGATCCGGTCAAGCGCGTACTGCCGATCGTTCTGTTTGTTTTTGTGTCGCTTGCATCGGTGCTTTACGCCGCCGGTGTCTACGATTTCACCTTCATCGAGCGCCCCGAAAAGAAGGAAAGCCCCGCGCCTGTCGATACCGCGGTCACACCGGAGCCGAAGGAGACGGAGACAGGCGGCGCGGACACAGCCGAAGAGCCCGATGTCACGGGCGGCGACACGGCACCCGAGCCGGAGCCGGAGGTGAAGGAATTTTATTTCCCGATGATCGGGGATAAGAACGCCGAAGGGTACTATGTTACGAACACTGACTATTCGGCGGATACCCATGTCATCGCGGCGATGAACGTCGAGCTCGGCTCGCCGAAGGAGTACACGCTCCGCCGCCGCAACGTCTACTCTCCGAAATACGATTACGAATACGAAAACGGCGAAGCGAAGGTGATCTACGTCCTTGAGGACGAGGATCGCCCCGCCGTCGAAGCCTATATGGGTTATATAATGGTGGACAACGGCAGCGCCGTCATAATGTTTGATGCATACGGACGCTATGTTGCAAATTATGACGAGAGTTACTACCTTGCATATACGCGGGACTCTTCGGGGAATCCGCTTTTCTTCCGTCCTTCGTCGTATACGGTGTATACCGAGGACGGGGAGCGCTCCGCCACCGTTGACACAAGGATATACTATACGCTTTCCTCAGCCGGATATATGGCGCAGTCGGCGTACAATGACAGGATCGAGGGACGCGGGCTTCATATGGATTATCCCGCGACTTACGGTGCGCAGACGGTGCCGATCGGAAGGCGTTGCATCGAGAATGCCGTGTCGTTCCTCAGTCTGAAGGACAAGCTCACCGGGTGGAACCGCACCGTTTGGGGCTTTTTCGAGCCCGGCTCCGACCTTCCGTTCACCGACGGCTGGTACGATGTCGATGAGGAAAAGCCGGATGTTGACAAGATGACTCCCGAAGAGCAGAAGGAGTATCTCGAGAAAGAGCGCGAGGAAGAGAAAAAGAGAATCTATACCGCGTACAATTACTCGGAGGGATACGCCTGCGTGGCAAACGAGAAGGGGCAGATGCACTTTATCGATACCGCGGGCAAGCAGACGTTTGAGACCGAGATCGACACATACAACGCATACGGCAGACGTGTTATCGACAATCTCCTTCTTCCGCTCACAGACGGCGAGGAGGCGCTCGGATTCTATTATTTCGATCACGGGCTTGTCCGCGTCCGCCGCCAGATATACGATTACTATCAGCTCAAGGATTTCGACATGAAGATGATCGAATATGATAACGACGAGCTTATATACGCCGACGGCACGAAATTCCTGCTTGCCGAGGGATACGATATCATTTCGTATTCAAACGGGCTCATACTGCTTGAAAAAGGCGGAAGATACGGATATATGAACTACACCGGAGCATGGCTTATCGAGCCGTCGCTCTCCGGCGCGAAGCCGTTTGTCGAGGGGCTTGCAGCCGTAGCGGTCAACGGCAAGTGGGGAATGATCGACACCGCGGGAAATACGGTCATCCCGTTTGACTACGACAGCGTGCAGAGCGTGTCGAGCGGCGTGATAGTATGCCACAGCGACCGCGGCTGGACGATCTTCGTGAAAATGAAGAAGGATGCGTGAGAGCGCCGACTACAGAACGAAAGGACAGAGAAATGGACATTCAGAAGATGATCTCCGAAGAGCTTTCGGTGAAGGAAAAACAGGTCGCCGCTGCGGTCGAGCTGCTCGACGCGGGCAATACGGTTCCGTTTATTGCGCGTTACCGCAAGGAGGCGACCGGAGGACTTGACGACGAGGCACTGCGCAGGCTCAGCGAAAGGCTGACATACCTGCGCAATCTCGAAAAGCGCAAGGAGGAGGTTCGTGCGCTGATCGCGGCTCAGGGGCAGCTCACCGATGAGATAGACGCGGCGATCGACGCGGCTCAGACAGTCACCGAAACGGACGATATATATCGCCCGTTTCGCCCGAAGCGCAAGACCCGCGCATCCGTCGCGCGTGAACGCGGACTCGCACCGCTTGCCGAGCTTATTTCGTCGTGCGCGCCCTCGTACAATCCGCCGATAGAGAAGGCGGCTGAAGAATACGTTGATGAAGAAAAGGAAGTCCCGGATGTGCGCTCCGCGCTTGCCGGGGCGTGCGACATAATCGCCGAAGAGGTGTCGGACAACGCGGAATACCGTCAAATGATCCGTTCGCTGACCTCGGAATGGGGAAGCATTTCTTCAAAGCTTTCCGGCGAGGACGGAGACGGCGTGTATACTCAGTATTACGAGTATACCGAAAAGATATCAGCGCTTCCTCCGCACCGCTATCTCGCCATGAACCGCGGAGAGAACGAGGGCGCGCTTAAGATCTCCGTCGAGATCGGTCAGGACATAATACTGAACGCGCTTTTCAACCGCGCGATCGCAGACTGCCGCAGCCCGGCTTTCCCCTATATGGCGAGCGCGGTCACGGATTCGTATGCGCGCCTGATCGCCCCGTCGATCGAGAGGGAGATACGCGCCGATCTTTTCGACCGCGCCTGTGTCAGCGCGATCGGCGTGTTTTCCGATAATCTGCGCCACCTTCTTCTCGGCGCGCCTCTCAAGGGCAAATGCGTTCTCGGATACGACCCCGGATACCGCACCGGATGCAAACTTGCGGTCGTCGATAAGACGGGGCGTGTGCTCGATACGGCGGTGATATATCCGACGAAGCCGAGGGAGGATATCGCCGGCGCGGAACGCACCGTTTCCGCACTGATAAAGAAGTACGGCGTTGATGTCGTTGCGATCGGCAACGGAACGGCATCCGGCGAAAGCGAAAACTTTATCGCCTCGCTTCTCTGCAAGCTTGACTGCGGAACGAAATACATAATGGTCAGCGAGGCGGGCGCGTCGGTTTACTCGGCATCGAAGGCGGGAGCCGAGGAATTCCCCGATTTCGACGTCACGCAGCGTTCCGCCGTGTCGATCGCACGCCGCCTGCAGGATCCGCTTGCCGAGCTTGTGAAGATCGACCCGAAGTCGATCGGCGTGGGGCAGTATCAGCATGACATGAAGGAGGCGCAGCTCGACGAAGCGCTCGACGGCGTGGTCGAATACTGCGTGAATGCGGTCGGCGTCGATCTCAACACGGCTTCGTATATGCTCCTTTCCCATGTTGCGGGGATCAACGCCGCATCCGCAAAGAATATAGTGAAGTACCGCGAGGAAAACGGCGAATTTGCACGCCGCGCCGATGTCCTGAAGGTTCCGCGCGTCGGCGCGCGCGCGTATGAGCAGTGCGCGGGATTTCTCCGCGTTCCCGGCTCGGCGGAGGCGCTCGACAATACGGGCGTTCACCCCGAATCGTATGACGCCGCCAAAAGGCTGATGAAGAAATACGGGTACGCCGAATCCGATATGCGCGCGGGGCTTTCGCGCCTCCGCTCCGAGGTGGAGCGCGACGGAAAGGCTGCCGTCGCCGCCGAGCTCGGCATCGGCGAGCCCACTCTCGACGATATGATCGGCGAGCTTGAAAAGCCCGGACGCGACGTCCGTGACGCACTGCCCGCGCCGCAGTTGCGCGAAAGGGTGATCTCGCTCGAGGATCTGAAGGTTGGAATGACGATGACCGGAGTCGTCCGCAACGTCGTCGATTTCGGCGCGTTCGTCGATATCGGAGTCCATCAGGACGGGCTTGTACATATTTCGCGCCTGTCGGATTCGTTCGTAAAGCATCCGTCGGATGTCGTGTCCGTCGGTGACACGGTAAATGTCAGAGTGGTCGAGGTTGACACCAAAAGAAAGCGCATCGCGCTCTCGATGAAATCGGAATAAATCCGCCGAAAAATCCCAAAAAACACGAAAAAACACCATTAAAAGACTAAGTTGAACCATTCTGTGGCGTAATTTTGAACATGGTGTACAACTTGCACAAACGAGAAAAACTAATTTTGGCGAAAAAAACTCTTTCATTTATCCGACTTTTTTGATACAATGTAAAGGTCGAAAAACAGTTGTTTCCGGACTTGCGTTCGTAATACAATTTATATTCGTTAAAATTCGGGAGGAATTTTTACATGGCAAGCTTATCGTTTAAGCACATTTATAAGAAATATCCGGGCGGAGTTACTGCAGTATCCGACTTCTGCCTTGAGATAAAGGATAAGGAGTTTCTGATTCTTGTCGGTCCTTCCGGATGCGGTAAGACAACGACCCTCCGTATGATCGCGGGACTTGAGGAAATCTCCGACGGTGAGCTTTTCATCGGCGACCGCCTCGTAAACGATGTCGCACCTAAGGACCGCGACATTGCGATGGTGTTCCAGAACTACGCTCTTTATCCGCACATGACGGTTTTCGATAACATGGCGTTCGGACTCAAGCTCCGCAAGACTCCGAAGGAGGAGATCAAGCGCCGCGTTGAGGAAGCTGCGCGCATCCTCGATATCACTCACCTTCTTGACCGCCGTCCGAAGGCACTTTCCGGAGGTCAGAAGCAGCGTGTTGCGCTCGGACGCGCTATCGTCCGCAATCCTCAGGTATTCCTTCTTGACGAGCCTCTGTCAAACCTCGATGCAAAGCTCCGTGCAAGCATGAGAACCGAGCTCACCAAGATTCATCAGCGCGTAGGTACGACGTTCGTATACGTTACGCATGACCAGGTCGAGGCTATGACCATGGCAACGAGAATCGTTGTCATGAAGGACGGTCTCATCCAGCAGGTCGATACTCCTCAGAACCTCTATGACAAGCCGGTCAACCTCTTCGTTGCGGGCTTCATCGGAACTCCTCAGATGAACTTTCTCAACGCTACTCTCGAGCAGTCCGGTTCAGATGTTTATCTTGTTATCGGCAGCAGCCGTATCAAGCTCCCCGCAGAGAAGGCGAACGATTCCGAAGTCAAGAACTACATCGGCAAGGAAGTTATCGCGGGAATCCGTCCCGAGTGCATCTCCGACGACGCACTTGCGGTACAGAACAATCCCGAATGCGTTATCGAGGCTTCGGTTGACGTTACCGAGCTTATGGGTGCGCAGATTTACCTCTACCTCAACTTTGAGGAGCAGAACATCATCGCTTCCGTTTCCGCACGCTCCGCAGCTCGCGCCGGCGATACCGTGAAGGTTGCGATCGACGCTTCGAGAATCCATCTCTTCGACAAGGATACCGAGCGTTACATCATTCACTGATTTTTCGGTCTTCCCGCTCTCCGGAGCGGGAAGATTTTCTTTTTTCGGCGGTGAGATGAGATCGCGGTGCGGTGCTGCCGCGGGATACCGCATCAGTACGGGACGCACGGACGTAACGGAAAAAGCACGGGGACTTTGTCGTTCGGCACGGATTTATCATATCATGAAATCGCGGATGCTTCAATTATCAATTCTTTGTCGGAACGGTAACCCTCTCGTTGAGCTGCTCAAAAGTACGCAGTGACTCCCGGATATATATGCGTATCGGAAACGTATAACGGAAAGAAAATAATGAAATAAATTGTTAAAACACTATTGATTTTTTTCGCGCGATATGGTAACCTATAGACAGTGGTAGACTGCGAGAACCTCAATTTCAATGAAATTAAGTAAAGGAAAGTGGCTATGAAAAAAGTAATTTCTCTTTTTGTCTGCCTCATAATGATTGCTGCCATGGCGGTTTCAAGCGTGAGCGCGGCAGGACAGATCCTTTTCAAGGATGAGTTCAACAGCATGGACAACAACGACTGGATTTGGGATCCGGAAGCAACCCATTTCGTGGTTGATAACGGCGTACTCAAGGGCGACGACACCGCCCGCGTTCATCAGACCGAGTACCGTCCCGACTACGACGGAATTCGTCTTTGGGATTATTTCAGCTGCAAGGTCGATGTAAGAATCACCGACTACGCCGATTCTTCAAGCATAGGTCCCGGACTGTGGTGGAGAGACTATAACACCACGTTCGAGCAGGAAGCTGATGGCGAGACCGAAACAGGCGAAATATGGGAGTTCCAATATGACCAGATCTCCAACACCTGTAGCCTCAAAAGCGACTATTTCACGAATAACAACATTGAACCTATAGTAGTCGAAGCCCCCGGAACCGTAAAGGTCGGGCCCGATGAGGAGCCTACCACGTTCTCTATCGGCTGGAGAATTCAGCCCGGCAGGATCGATTGCTACTTCAACGATCAGAAGGTAATCACCTGTACGAATGTTCCTGCGGATATGGGCACTATCAGAAAGTCTCCTATTCTTCTTACCAATGCCGCTTGCTACATAGAGTTTGATAACTTCACCGTTGCAACCGTTGATTACAACCTCTTCAACGAGAAACCCGACGATAACGTCAACGGCGGCGATAACGTCAACGGCGGAAACGCTACCGAGATCGTTACTGCAATTGAAACCGACGAGAACGGCGAGACCGTGATCGTTACCAAGGTCGTTGCGGACACCAACAAGAACACACCGAACGCAAGCAACGGCGGTTCCGGCACCGGTGATATGATCGTTGTCGTTGCGGCTGTTATGGCAGTTTCTGCGGCAGGCGCGGTCATACTTGCGAAGAGAAGAAAAGAAAACTGAGCTTCTCCGAAACGCAAATTACATTTGCGCCTCGCCTTATGGCGGG
>OLPR01000863.1_pt1 | contig 26358 bp, 18 predicted proteins | sample 1672761 | NCBI WGS metagenome assembly OLPR01 (sample SAMEA3136721, study PRJEB25190) | human gut metagenome | biome: human gut; feature: human-associated habitat; material: faeces | place: Austria | collected 2013 | reverse complement strand
CGAGAAGGAGGAGCCCGTGTACGTGGGGCTGGCCGTGCTGCTGGCCTGCGCCGCCATGATGCTCCTTCTGGACAGCTGGCTGGCCCCGCTGGTGTTCCTGTTCTCCATCGGCGTGAGCATCGTCTATAATCTGGGCACCAATGTGATGCTGGGCGAAATCTCCTACATCACCAAGGCCATGGCCGCGGTGCTGCAGCTGGCCGTCACCATGGACTATTCCATCTTCCTGTGGCACAGCTACAACGAGCAGCGGGAAAAGGTCAGCGACCCCAACGAGGCCATGGCCAACGCCGTTCACGCCACCCTTTCCTCTGTGGTGGGCAGCTCCGCCACCACCATCGCGGGCTTCGCCGCCCTGTGCTTCATGAGCTTCACGCTGGGCAGGGATCTGGGCCTGGTGATGGCCAAGGGCGTGCTGCTGGGCGTGCTGGGCTGCGTTACCCTGCTGCCCTCGCTGATCCTGCTGCTGGACCGTCCTTTGCAGAAGACCCGCCATCGTCCCCTGATCCGGAACGCCGACGGCTTTGCCAAGGGCATCGTCAAGGCTTTCCCCGTGATGCTGGTGATCTTCGTGCTGCTGGTCTATCCGGCTCTGTACGGCTACCAGAAGACCAACGACGAGGTCTACTACGATATGGGTCAATGCCTGCCGCAGGATATTGACTACGTCATTGCCAACAATAAGCTGATCGACGACTTCGACATTGCCTCCACCCATATGATGCTGGTGGATGCGAGCCTGTCCTCCCGGGAGCTGCGGGCCATGCAGGACGAGATGGAGCAGGTGGACGGCGTGCGCTACGTGCTCAGCCTGCAAAGCCTGCTGGGCAGCCGGGTGCCGGCGGACGTGCTGCCGGACAGCGTGCGCAACATCGTGGAAAGCGACAAGTGGCAGCTGTGGCTCATCAGCTCCGAGTACCGGGTGGCCAGCGGTGCGGTGAACGAACAGATCACCGGCCTCCAGTCCATCCTGAAGAAATATGACCCCTCCGGAATGCTCATCGGCGAAGCACCCTGCATGAAGGACATGATCGACACCACCGATCACGACTTCCAGGTGGTCAATACCGTGTCCATCATCGCCGTGTTCCTGATCATCCTGCTGGTGGAAAAGAGCCTGACGCTCCCCTTCATCCTGATCGCGGTCATCGAGCTGGCTATCTTCATCAATCTGGGCCTGCCTCACTATCTGGGCCAGTCCCTGCCCTTCATCGCCCCCATCTGCATCAGCACCATCCAATTGGGCGCGACCGTGGACTATGCCATCCTCATGACCACCCGCTATAAGGCGGAGCGCGTGGGCGGCAGCGCCAAACGGGAAGCCGTGACCACCGCGCTGGGCGCGTCTACGCCCTCTATTCTGGTCAGCGGTCTGGGCCTGTTCGCCGCCACCTTCGGCGTGGCTCTGTACTCCGATATGGACATCATCCGCTCCATGTGCATGCTGATGGCCCGGGGCGCGCTGGTCAGCATGGGCAGCGTACTGCTGTTCCTGCCCGCCTTGCTTCTGCTGCTGGACAAGGTCGTCTGCAAGACCACGCTGGGCATGAAAGTGAAAAACTAAGGAGGAGATCTTCACCATGAAAAGCAATTGGAAGCGCATTTCCGCGCTGGTTCTTTCTCTGGCGCTGCTGCTTTGCGCCGCCGTCCCGGCGATGGCCGAATCTGCCGCCAAGGACGAAACCGTCTATATTCTCTCCGACGCGCAGGGTCAGGCCCGGCGCATCATCGTCAGCGACTGGCTGAAAAACCCGGACAAGCTGGATGAACTGACCGACGCGACCCGCCTGCAGAACCTGACCGTGGTGGAGGGCAACGCCACCTTTGAACGGGACGGCGAACGCCTCACCTGGGACGCTGACGGCAAGGACGTGTACTATCAGGGCGACAGCGACGAGGAGCTGCCCCTGACGCTGCAGATCACCTATCTGGTGGACGGCGAGGAAGTCCCCGCCGCCGACATGGCCGGTAAGAGCGGCCGCGTGACCATCCGTTTCTCCTATACCCCCGCCGACGGGCAGAAGGCCCAGTTTGCCGTTCTGTCCGCCGCCCTTCTGGACAGCGATCGCTTCACCAATGTGGAAGTGACCAACGGCGCGGTCATCAACGACGGCGACCGGCTGGTGGCGCTGGGCGCGGCCCTGCCCGGACTGAAGGCCCGTCTGGACGTGGAGGACAAGGACGGCAAGCTGCCCGAGACCGTTGAAATCACCGCCGATGTGGAGAACTTTGCCCTGCCCCTGACCGTCACTGCCGCCACCACCGAATGGAGCAGCCCTTTGAAGGACGTTGACCTGAGCCTGGCGGACGCCGCCGACGGCGATATGGATCAGCTGACGGACGCGATGACCCAGCTGTTGGATGGCGGACGGCAGCTGTCCGAGGGCGCTGCGACGCTGAATGACGGCGTTGGTCAGGTGGCCGGCGGTCTGAACACCCTGAGCGAAAACAGCGAGACCCTGAACGCCGGTGCGCTGCAGGTCTTCCAGCTGCTGCTGCAAACTGCAAACCAGCAGCTCAAGGCCCTGAATCCCCAAGTGCCCGACCTGACGGTGGAGACCTACGCCGAAGTGCTGGACGGTCTGACCCAGCAGATGACCGCCGCCAAGCAGACCAAGACGGAAGCTTTCCAGAGTCTGCAGGTGCTCAAGGCCCAGCTGGACAGCTACAACCAGTTCTATACCGGCCTGACCGCCTACACCGCTGGTGTGGATCAGCTCAGCGCCAACATGCCCGCCCTGGCGGACGGCGCTACGGCTCTGAACGATGGCGCGGCCCAGCTGTACGCGGGGCTGCAGACGCTGGATCAGGACGGCCTGCAAACGCTGACCTCCATGGTCAACGATGAATGGAAGCCCCTGTTCGAGAACGCCCGCGCTCTGGCGGATGACACCGAAGCCTACCAGTCCTACGCCGGCAAGGCCGACGACGCGGAAGGCGTGGTGCGCTTTATCTGGCGGACGGACGCCATCGGGGACTAAGCTGAAATTCGGAATATAGAATGCGCCCCGGCGCAGGGAAGAAAAGCCCTGCGCCGGGGCGTTGTGTTATGGGAAAAACGATCGGAGCCATTTCGGCTCCGATCGCATACGTTATTCCATTTTCCGAAGGGAAAATCAGGCCTTGCCGCTGATGGTCATTTCGCCCGCGTCGGCGCTGGCGCTGCCCATGGGGCCGTAGGGGAAACGGAGGTCGCTGGCAAAGGCGCGGATGTTTTTGAGCAGCTCGTAGAAGTTGCCCGCCACGGTGATGCGCTCCAGCGGCTGATCCCGCTGGCCGTCCTTGATGGTGTAGCCCTTGGACAGCAGGGAGAAATCGCCGCTGACCGGGTTCGCGCCCGCGTGCAGGCCGCTTACTTCCGTGATGACAATGCCGTCGCCCGCCTGCCGGAGCAGCTCGTCAAAGGAAAGCACGCCCGGCTCGAAGTACAGGTTGGAGGGAGCCACCCGCACCGGCGAGGAGTAGTCCGCCTTGCTGCCGTTGCCCGTGGACTGCACGCCCGCCTTCTTCGCGGTCTTCAGATTGTGCAGGAAGGTGCGGAAAACGCCGTTCTCCACCAGCATGTGCTGATGAGAGGGCACGCCCTCGTCGTCAAAGGGACGGCTGCCGACGCAGTCGGCGCGCAGGGGATCGTCCACCAGCGTGACGCAGGGCGCGGCAATGGTCTCGCCCAGCTTGCCGGACAGGAGGGACAGGCCCATCTGCTCCGTCTCGGCGGAGAAAATGGTGTTGAATACGCCCAGCAGGCTGACCAGCGCCTCATTCCAGAAGATCACGCGATATTTGCCGGAGGCCACCGGCTCTGCGTTCAGCCCCTTCACCGCCTGCTCCACGCTGTCGCGGCCCAGCGCGATGGGATCCAGCGCGTCAAAGTCCCGGCTGATCTGCGCAAAGCCGCCGGTGGAAACGCAGTCGTTCTCCTTGACGTTGGCGCCGCAGTACAGCTGGCAGAAGCTCTCCGTGTAGGTCTGATCCATGCCGTAGCTGTTGGCGATGCGCACGGTGTGCTTCGTGGTGTCGATCATGTTGTAGCCGTTCAGATACCGCGCGTCCGTGGCCTTGCACTGGTTCTCCATGGCTTCGATCTTCGCCAGCTTGGCTTCGGGAGAAACCTTGTCCAGCTCCGGGTTGTACAGCGCCACTTCCGGGAGCTGCCCGCCGCCCTGATAGAGCGGCTGCTCGTCCTTGCTTTCGCATAGCGTGGCCGACTCGATCACGCCCCGGATCAGCTGACCGATGGATTCGTCGTCCAGCGCTTCGGTGGACGCATAGCCCATGCGGCCGTTCACCAGCCCCCGGAAGCCCAAGCCCCGGGTGTGGTTGGATTGATAGTCCTCCAGCGCGCCGTTGTTTCGCATGGCGGAAAAGCTCTCGCTTTCGCTCAGATAGGCCTCCGCCGCCTCGACGCCGGCGGCCTTCGCCTGAGATAGAAGTTCCTTGATGTAATCCTGCTTCATAAGATAACCTCATTTCTGAAGTCGTTGAGAAATCGTTGTTTGTTTTAACCTTTGCGGTCATATCCCACCCCATGTCCCTCTACGCCCCTGTGGCGCGCAGTCCGGGGTCAAGGGCGGCGAGAGGAAGACGCAAGGCGGGTTGTCCATGGGACAACCCGGTCTGCCTTTGGCAGACTGAACTTTTCAAATTTTATTTGAAAAGTTCACCGTCGCCCAGTGGGCACAACCGCCGAAGGCGGTTAGCGACCGGCAGCCGTCAACCGAAACGAGGATTTGGCACGGCAGTGCCAAAGACGACGATTGAGGTTGCGGATCACTGCCCCTTGCGCGGACGACGATGCGGCGTTCGCCGCCGTGGGCGCAGGTGAAAAGGGTCAGATCGTAGGGGCTGTCCAGCATTGCGTCCACGTCCGTTTTTTCAAGGGTCTCCTGCTGAACGACTTCGTAGCGGTAAATGTTGCCGTCCGCGTCTATGAACTGAATGGGATCGCCCAGTTCCAGACTTTTCAGGCGGCCGAAATGGTCAAGATAATTGTGACCGAGAAGCACCATGGAGCCGTCATAAACGCTGCCCCAATAGCGACAGGGAGCAACGCGCAGCTTGGCATAGCTCCAGTCGCTCAGGATAGGCAGGCTGATCCCCAGCGTAGGAAGCTCCAGATAGCCGATGTATTGACGCCCGTCAATGGTCAATGTCGGCATTTCCGGCAGCAGCCCGTCCGATGATGCGGCTTTCGGCTGATCGGGAGACGGGGTTGCGGGAAGCCGTTCCGGGTTTGCTGTGTCTTCCGGCAAAAGGAGTCCCGCGCCTTCTGCGTTCAGCTCCGCCTGCAGCTGTTCCAGCACGGCAGAGGCCTCCCGCCCGGCGGCAGCTTCTTCCCGCCGGTTTTCGCAGATTATTGCCGCCGCGCCCAATAATAGCAGTGCTCCCAGCGCCATGCAAACCGCGCCAACTCTTCTTTTGAATCGATTTTGAACCGCTCTGTTATTCATGTTTCTTTCCTGTAAAGCGCAAATACCAGCCCACTGCGAACAGCCCAACGCCCACGCCTGCCAGCACCAGTACAGGCCACACCAGAAGACCCGTCTGAGGCAGTTTGGTGTCCCGAGCCGGCGTAACGGAAGGCCCTGGCGTTCTGGTGGGCGCGGGGGTGGGCTTCTTTTCCACCTTCGGCCTGGCGGTCACGTCAAAAAGCCAGCCGGTTCCGTCTTCGTTGGTCATGGGAACGGCGGCCATAAACGCGTTCATCCGCTCGAAAGCGTAATGGGAGCCGGGATTTTTCTGGGCAATCAGGTATAGCCCACAGGGAATGGCGGAAAACACCACCCGTCCCTGACGGTCCGCCGTCCGGCTTTGCAGACGCAGTTCGGGATGAAGCTCCGCATAGGTGGCCAAGGCTTCCGCCGCGGTGCTGGAAGAGAGATCGTCCAGCGAAACGCCGGTGGGGACGAAATCGCCGGTCAGTTCAAAGCAAAGATTGTGATTGCGAACCACCGGGTCGCCTACGCGGAACAGCCAGTACTCGCCGCCGGAAGCGGCGCTGCCCTTGCTGTCGGTCAGCTTCAGGGTGATCGAACCATTGCGGTTCAGATCGACCCCGTCGGCCAGCGCTGTCGGGCATAGCAGCAGGCAGATAAGTAACGCCAGCAATACGCCGCGCAGAAGGTTATTTTTCTTCATAGCGTTCAGCTCCTCTTTCGATATCGGATCAGCAGGAAAATCAACAATACCAGCAGCATGGGGACAGCCACAATGGGAGTCACCACCAGCGGATCGATCTGAACCATATCTGCCGGGACAAAGATTTCAGGCTTTGGGGCGGCGTTTTCCACTCGGTGGCCCCGCACCAGCAGCCGGTGACTGTTGATGCCGTAGGGCGTGCAGGTGACCAGCGTACACAGATCCTGCCCCGGTTCGATGGCCAGCGCGTCCACCTCATCCGGCTTCACGATGAGAATCTGGTCGATCTCATAGGTCAACAGGCGGTTCAGCACGCTCAAGGTGAAGGTATCGCCTGTTTTCAGCCGATCCAGATCGGTAAACAGCCGGGCGCTGGGCAGCCCGCGGTGCGCTGAGAGCACGCAGTGCGTACTTTCGCCGCCCACCGGCAGACTGTTGCCTTCCAAATGGCCCACGGCGATATTCAGCACGCTGGAGTCGGTGCCGTGGTAAATGGGCAGCTCCACGCCGATCGCGTCGATGTCGATATAGCCCATGATCCCCACACCGTTTACATCCAGCAGTTCCTCATAGGGAATCAGTTCCGTCCGTTTCTTCAGGCTTTTGTATTCTGCCATCGGAAAATTCAGCTTCGCCAGCGCGGCGTTATAAGCGTCGGCGGCCTTGAAGGATTCGCTGTAGTCCTTCTGGGTCATGTTGGCCAGCGTATCTTCGTATGCACCGATCACGCGGGTCTGATGCAGGGAGTTCCAATAATCGCTCACCGTCGGGTACAGGAGGATGCAGGCTCCCAGCAGGAAAACCAGCACCAGCAGGAAGTTCGACAGATGTTTTTTCATTCCTACGCTCCGTTATGTGTTTCAGGTATGCCCTCCCAAGAAAGGAGGATTTTCCTTTTTCGGGAGGACATACCGTCCCGGGCGGGAGATTGTCCCGCCCGGCGGACTGTATGCCATTCTGCGTGTTACTTGGAAGTAGACATCTTCTTTCGGGTCACCAGCAGCACCACGGCCACGCCCATCAGCAGGCCGCCGATCACATAGAAAACAGTAGTGCCGATACCGCCGGTAGAGGGCAGCTCCACGCCGGTCTGGTTTTCGATTCTCACAGTGCCGGTAGCGGTTTCGTTATAAGTGATCGTAGCCCTACCCGTTTTGTCGCCGGCAATGGTTGCCGTGATGACCACCTTGACAGGGTCTTTCAGCTGGTTATAGCCGTCGGGAGCCTTGATTTCTTCCAGATAGTAGGTATCCGCGTCCAGACCGGCGATGACGAATTTGCCGTCGTCAGGAGTCTCAAAAACGGTCGCTTTCTCCTTATCGTCCGTCCAGCCGGTGATTTTTCCATTTGCGGCCTGAGCATAGAGATTTTTTTTGTCGACGGTCTTATACAGGACAAATTGGGCGCCGGCCAGCGGGATCTCCTGACCGTCCCTCATGGCGTATTTAAAGACGTCGAACTGCCAGACGTAGGTATGGGTTTCATCCCATTCGGTTCCTTTATCTTCGCCGTATTTCAGCTGAGTCTTGTTATCATTCCCAGCGCCGCCGATCACGGCATACTCATTGACTTTCGCAGAATAGGCCACCTCGACAACATCGTTGGGTTTGAGCACGCCGTCCTTGAACTGCACTTCGAAGGTACAGCCATCCGTCAAGCCGCTCGTCACCAGCGTATAGTCCGTGTTCTTTGCCAGCGTCCGCTCACCGATGGTCACGGCCACGGAAGCCGGGTCAAAGGTCAAACCGGCACTCATGGTATCGTGCAGCACGTAGTTCTTCGGGTCGCCGTCCACCACGTTAATGGTGGTTCTGAAGTTCACCGTCTGGCCGATATCCGCATCGTTATGATCGCCGTAATCGCCGGTGGAATCTTCTTGCACCTGTTTATCCACGGTGGACTCGCTGTTTTTTTCCTTGATGGTCACGTTGGGCATGGTGGTATCCAGCGAGCACAGCGCGCCCAGATCGGACTGCACCAGATAGTAGCCCAGCGCCAGATCATCAAATTTTACGATGCTGGAAGTGGCACCCGCCTGACCGTCATGGGCAATACCTTTATCCGCAGCATACTCGATCGCCGCAGCCGCGAAATTCGCCGGGGATGCGCCGGTCTTCCAGACAACATAGCCGTAGGTCTTGTCGATATCAACGTAAGCGCGGCCCGGCGCGCCTTCCGCAAAGAACGCCGTCCATTTTTCACTGACCGTATAGTTGATCGCGCTGTAGTCGGTATTGTGACTGTTCAGGTCGAAGATCCGATAGATCGTGTACGTTTTTCCCACGATCGTATTATCAATGGTAATGCTTCCCTTGTCCTCGGCCACCGCCGTTCCCGCCAGTGCCAGCAGCAGCACCAGCGCAAGCAGACTGGATGTTACCCGTTTCATGTTTCCGTTCCTCCTCCATTGGGTCAATTTAATCGAATATGTTCCGTTGCAGGCGTTCCAACTGCCGTCGGGGAGCTATCGGACGCTTCCCCTACGCCGCCTGCGGTTCGTCGCATATCCGTACAAAAGGCTGATCGCCATCAAAGCGATACCGCCGATTGTATAGGTTTGGATCCCGGAACCGCCGGTATCGGGCAGGCGCGGCCTGCTGTCGTTGACGATGGTCTGATTCGTACCGTTCCATTTCTCGGTGGTCTGATCCTGGTGGGTCACGGTGACGGTCAACTTGTCGTAGGCTACCTTCACGGCATAGGTATCGTCCCGTTTCAGATACCCGGCCGGAACGCCGGTTTCGGTCAGGATATACTGGTGGCCCGAAGGGATGCGGGTAAAGCTGACCTTGCCATCCGCGTCAGACACGGCAACGAGCGGAGCAATGGTCACGCTGTGATGATGATCTCCACGGCAAATATTGCAGCGTTCGGTATCATGAGCCAGCGTGAACTCCGCGCCGGATAGAGGCTCGCCGGACTGATCGTTTTTCTGGAATCTCAGCTCCGCCAGATAGCCCTTGACGGACGGGACAGGGTACCAAAGTTTTTTGATCTCCGAAATAGTCTTCTCCCCGTTGATACTTTCGACGGTCTGATAGTCCAGCCTGGTTTCGCCGTTGGTCACATACTTCTGATGTTCCACAAAAGCGTCGCTTTCATTTTTCAGGCGGACGCGGTAGGTAATGGAGTAATCATACAGTGTCTGATCGCCGCTTTGGGTCTCCTTGTAGCCGGAGTTCTTCAAGTCCCACCGAATATCCGACGAAGCTCCGTTGAACGACGCGGTGTTTTCGCCGTCGCTGCCATTTCCTGCCAGCGTATCGCCCACCAGCTGCCCGTTTTTCGTGTAGAAGCCGATGAACTCTATGCCTTCCGTTGCCGAACCTGCCGTCGGCACATGGTCGTTTGTCACCCAAATGGCCGTCGCGCTTTCCTCATGGATTTTCTTGATGGCCTCGAAAATCTTATTGTAAGCTTCGTTCAGGCCCGCCGAGTTGGTGCTGTCGTAGTAATACCCGGAGCCGATGCTGTTTTTCAGCCAGCCCTTATAAGCGTCTGCGCTGCTGGCGCTGCCGATCTCGTAGCTTTCGCTGGTGCGGTCCACCACGGAAAAGTTAGAATTTACTGTCTGGTCGACATACTTTTGTACAGTCTGTCCGCCCACATCCACGCCGATGGAAAAAATCTTGATTCCGCCTGCCTTGATCTGACCGGCCATTTCTCTGGCGCGGATCGCCGCCTTATCGCTGTAACTGGTGCCATGCTGGCAGTATTTTTTCGTTACGCTGTCGTAGAAGACCCCGTCTTGGCTGGGCGTTCCCGCAGTGCAGTACGGGTCGTAGCCACGATACCCGCTGCTGACATATGTGGTCGGAAATCCGTCGCTCAGAAAGATGATGTACTTGTTCTGGTTCGTTGCCGACGCAAGCATATCACGGCCCAGCTTCAGACCCGCTTCGATATTGGTAAAACGGTCATGGGAGTCCGCATATCCACTCGCATTGATAATCCTTCCCGTTTTCTGCAGCATCTGGTCTTTCAGACGGTTAGCCTGGGTCGTCGAGGAACACTCCTGCAAGTCAAAAATCTTGTGAGCGTTGGTATTGAATGCCACATAGCCGACTTTGCTTACGCCTTTACTGGCCGCCGCAAACTTATCAAGGAATTGATTTGCCGCTTCCATGGCTGCCGCATAACGGGTTTTACCCCCAAAATTGGAATTCATCGTATTGGAAATATCCATGACGATGACCACGGCCATGTCCGGCTCTTCATAGAACTCGGAGACCTTGGTGGGGGTCTGCACGGTCAGGGTGATATCGAACACGTTTTCCAGTTCGGTGCCCTGAATGGTCTTGCTGATCTTCACGCCGTCCGGGCTTTCTTCGGCGCCGCCGCGATCTATCACCTGCTGATCGGAGGGCATCTCCGTCGTCTGCGGAGCGACCGCCGCAGGGGCCCGGGCCGCGATCAGCTCATAGGTTTCCGTTTCCTTGATTTTGTCGCTCCAATAGATGAAATAGCCGCTGTCCCGCAGGGCCATCCACGCATCGCCGACGCACAGCTCAGACACAGGCCCGTCGGGAACGGCATAGCAGCGCAGGGTGATCGTATCGCCCAGATGGATCATCTCGCCGCCGTTTTCCACAAAGGAGACTCGAATTTCCACTGGGAAGGCCGTGACTGCCTCGGCGCCTTCCAGCCGCAGCAGCACACGGCTGCTTTCGCCGTCGGCACTCCATTGACCGATCTCGGTTTCGTCTGCCGTCAGTGTGCCCTCTCCGAGAGAAGGAACGACCCCATCGGGAAACGCAAGGGCATACAGCCCCCCGGCGAATCCTTCGGGGCAGGAAACATCCATATGCAGCAGGAACTCCACGCCCTGCTCCACGGTGTACACGCCTTCTTCATCGGCTTCCGGCTCCGTGCCGTCCTCACAGATCAGCCGGAACGTCATGCGGCCGCCGCGCCGCGTCACATAGGTTTCCAGATCAGCTCCCGTCCCTTTTGCTTCCGTCAGGGACAGTACCGCAAAGGGCGAGAAGGAATCCGTATGGAAGCGAACGTACTGCCGCCCGTCTTCGCCGGTCAGGCGTTCAAAGTCCAGCCATTCCCAGCCGTCCGGCCCGCGGTGCGCCGCCAGCAGGTCTTCCCCTGCCGCCACGGCTTCGTCCAGACGAAGGGTCACTTCCGCGCCGTTCTCGTCTGCGTCAAAGTCAACGTCTACCAGCATAAGTTCCGCGATCGCGCCGCGCTCTTCCAGTGCCAGACGCTGGGCCAGTTCTTCCCGAAGGGCAGTGGCTTCCGCTTCCTCGGGCGAATAGACTCGGGCGCTCCATTTTCTCTGCTGCCATTCGCCGCTTTCCGTATGGAGCACGCGCACTGCGCCGTCCAGCGCCGTATACACGCAATCCACGGTACAGGCAGACGCATGATCCAGCCAGTATTGCAGCGTCAGTTTCTCAGGGCGGGTCAGTTCGCCGCTGCCGTCCGCTGCTGCCAGCTGCTCCCGCAGTGCGGAAATTTGATGGATATACTCCATTTTTTCATTGACCGCCGCATCCTCTGCCGGGCTTTGCAGATTTGCAAAGCCTTCCCGCAAGGTCTCGTAGGCCGGGGACGTGCCGCCGGGCTGCAGGGCGATCAGCCGTTCCAGCAGGCAGATTGCTTCTTCCGGGGCGATATTTCCGCCGTCCCATGCGGTCAGTACGGCTTCCAGCGCCGCAGCATAACGTTCTTCAAAGGAAGCTTCCGCTTCTCCCGCGCTTTCCGTGCCGCCGGGTCCTTCCTCCGCATCGGTCAGGCTGTCGACCAGTGCCGTCAGCTTTTCCAGTTCCGTCAGCACAGGTTCCGGCGATACTTCCGGGGTGTTTTCCGGCTCAAGGGAGGGTTCCGGGCTGGGGCTCTCCGCCGGGTTTTCGTCGGGCATGAGGGTCGGTTCCGCTGACGGCTCGGCGGCAGGCTCCGGTGTTTCCGTCGCTTCGGCGCTCTGGAAACGCTCGAACGCATCGTTCAGGCTGCCGAAGCCGCAGATCGTCCCATCCGTCAGGCGGTAAGGATTGCGCTGTACGCTGTTGTCGGAGTTGCCCTCGATCACCGTCAGGCTGCTCCCGTCCGCTTTTTCCACAATGCCCACATGATCCGGCTGTCCATTTTGCTGCCAGTCAAAAAAGATCAGATCACCGCTTTTCGGCGTGTATTCGCCGGGCGCGTGGTACAGGCCGCGGCTCCGAAGGGCGTTCACCCAGCTGCCGCAACCCGCCTCCTGCGGGAACGCGCTTTGAGGCACGCCAGCATAGTGCAGGCAGAAGGAAACGTACATGGCGCACCAGTCAGCGTATTCTGACCCATACCAGCGGCCATACCGCGTGTAGCCCTTCTGCTGGCCGTTTTCATCCACAATGAAATCTGTCGGGCTTTCCCCATACCCCAGCTGGGTTCTGGCAATGGCCAGCAGATCGTCCGGCCAGCGGCCGCTGAGATGCACGGACGCAAACGTCGCTTCCCAATCCCGGCTGGTTTCCGTCGTATGTACAGCGCAGGGAACTGCCTGATCCGCTTCGACCCGGTCGCCGCAAGCATCCGTCACCGTCAGCCGAAGATACAGGTTCGACGCGACTGGCCGGGCGGTGACGCGCAGCTCGTTTTCCGTCCAGTTGTCTTCTTCCAGCAGGTTTTCGCCGCCCTGCCAGATCGTCACACTGCGTTGGAGCGGTGCAACGCCGCCCTGAGCGCTCAGGGCAAAAGCGACCGTATCGCCACCGAAGCAGGAACGGCTTGCCGTGCTGACAGCCGCCTGTAATTCTCCCGCGCTGACGGCCAGCTTCTGTTCCACGGAAAGATTTTCTCCCTCGCCCCGTTCCGCCGTCACCCGGACGGTATACAGGCCGGACTCAGGCACGGCATATCGGAACGAACGGCTTTCGGGCGAAAGCTCCTGCCGTGCCGCCTGAGAGCCATTCGCTTTCAGAAGCGTGAAAAATAGCCTTTCGGCATTTTCCGCCGCAAAGCTCCATTCGCCCTCCTGTCCCGCAAGCAGCCGCTCTGGGCCGGTCAGGTTCTCCAATTTTAGGGTTTTCTCTTTGACAGGCTCCTCCGTTTCCACAGGCTCCTCGGAAGGTTCGGGCGTTTCAGGCGCTGCCGTCGCTTCCGGGGTCTCCTCAGGGCTTTCCGTTGGCTCTGCCGTCGGTGCTTCCTCCGGGGTTTCCGCAGGTTTTTCAGAGGGTCCCGAAGCAGGTTCTTCCATAGGGGCCGGCGTCGTTACTTCCGTAGGCTGCGGAGTTTCTTCGACCTTTGCCGGTTCCTGTGGTTCTTCCGGCGTTGATTTGCTCTCGTCAGGCTTCGATTCTTCGGGAACCAGCGTCGGTTCGGCCAGCGTCGCCGGATAGCAGCCCTCCGTATGGGTGTGCTCCGGCGTTGTGCAGGTCAGCACCGTGGCGTAGCATTCCTCGCCGTGGGTGTGTTCCTCGCCCGTCTCCTGTCCGCAGGTCAGTACCTGCTCATAGCAGGCCCCGGAATGGACATGGTCTTCCATGCCGCATTGGGGCTGCGCCGTTGCGGTAATGGCGGGCCTTACCAGTTCCGCCGTCACCCCGGCCGCCACCGTTACCGCCAGCGCCGCTGCCAGCGCATACAGTCTGCGGCGGCGTTTTTGGAGCCGCAGACGTTCCTCCGCGAAGCGTTTCCAATTTCTCTGTTCATTTTTCAATGGTTATCCCCCCACCAGATTCGGCGGCCTTTGGGGCCGCTTACTCGATCAGACCAAAGTCCTCCAGCGGCCAGACGCGCAGGACGATCTGACCCACCGTTTCACTCTCCTGAATGAAACCGAGAACGGAGCTTCGGCTGTCCACCGATGTGGAGCGGTGATCGCCCAACACGAACACGCATCCATCCGGCACCTGCACCGGATACTCCAAATCGGAAATTCCTTTGCTGCGGTCGGTCACGTAAGGTTCTTCCAGCTTTTTGCCGTCAACGAAAACAAAACCCTCGTCGTCGATCTCCACCCACATGCCCGCCGTAGCGATGACCCGTTTGAGCAGCAGTTTATTATTGAAGTAAAATCCGCATACCTGCCCCCTTTGGAAATGGTCGGTTTTCATGGCGACGATGATGTCTCCGTCGTTCAGATTGGGCTCCATACTGGTGCCCGTGATCCGAAAGACGGGCAGCAGGATCGTAGAGACCAGCACTGCTGCAGCCGCCACCACTGCCAGCACCGCAAGGGTGCTGAAAAGGGCCCGGCGATATCGCCGCCTGTGCTGAAGACGCATTCTTTCCGCTTGAAGCATCTCCAGCGTAGGCAGCCCGTCGTGATTTGCCATTGGGATTCGTCTCCTTGTTTTCTGCCGGGCGAAGGCTGCGGCGCTTTCCGCTAAGCCCCGTTCTCCCTTCGCCGGCTTCTGGTTTCTACCGGGTGGTGCAGCGGTACATGGAATCCGTCATTTTCTCCACGATCTCGATAGTCCGCCGCATATCTCGTCGAAGCGCCTCGTCGGCTGCGGCGCGTTCCTGTTCCTTCTTCCGCTGGACGGCGTACTCTCTCGCCTGTGCTTCGGCCTTTTCCGCGCGTTCCTGCAGCCGCCGGTTCTGCTCGTCCAGCTGGTCGATCAATTCTCGCTGGCGGTACAGGATCTCCACCAGATCCGCCCGCCCCAACCGCCGTAACTTTTTCTCCTTCATCGTCCGTTTCCTTCCTTGCCTTTCAGAGATTTCAGCCCTTGGGGATCATTCCAAAATGAAAGTTCCTCGTCCATGCCGAAAACGGTCCTGCGTTTCGCACTCCATTTCTCCTCATAGAATCCCTTCAAGTTTATGATGGAATTTCCTTAAATATACTTTTGATTCACAATTTGAGAAAATGGTGCGCACGAAAAATGTCAAAATTTCCCAATGGACTTTCACATATATTATAACGATATCATTCTATTTTTTCTACTTTATTTTTAGAATTTGTTGTGAAATTTCCATTTCTTTTATCATAATTTGACGAATACAAAATCAGCGTTCCGTCCCTGTCTTTCAAACAGGCGGAACGCTGCGCTCTATTTTTCTATTTCTAAGGCAAACGCTTATTCCCTTATCGGTTTTTCCCGTTCCTTTTTCCGAAGCAGCGAAAAAGCAAGCAGACAGATCAGTACAGACACCAGCGAACCGCACGCCGTCGCAAGGCCCATGGGCAGCAGCGTGTCCGGGAACATACGGGAGGTCAGCAGCGCGCCGGGAATGCGCACCAGCACGATGGCAACGATATTATGCAGAAACGAAAGGCCCGATTTTCCTACGGCGCAGAAATAGCCGCTGAAGCAAAAATGGATCCCGGCAAAAATGCAGTCCCAGATATAGCCGCGCAGATAGGGGCCGCCCGCCGCAATGGCCGCTTCGTCGGAGGTAAACAGCCCCACCACCGGCTCGGCGAACCGCTGCATCAGCAAAGAGACGATCAGGCCGAAGCCTGCCGCAATGGCCATGGCATACCAGAGGGTCTGCACGGCCCGCTCCGGCTTGCCCGCGCCGATATTCTGCGCTCCCAGCGCCGACGCCGTGGACAGCATGGACGAGGGCACCAGAAACAGAAAGCCGATCACCTTTTCCACAATGCCCACCGCCGCCGCATCCGTCAGGCCGCGCTGGTTGACAATGACGGTAATGAAGATAAAGGCGATCTGGATCAGGCCGTCCTGCATGGCGATGGGCACGCCGATGGACAGCAGCTTCTTCATCACCGGCTTTTGGGGTCGGAAATCGTCCTTTTGCAGGGAAAGGCCGTTTTTCTGCTTTTTCATCATGCCGAAGGACACCGCCACGCTGACGGCCTGCGAAAGGGTCGTGCCCAGTGCCGCGCCCGCAGGGCCCAGCCGCAGCACGCCCATGAACAGAATGTCCAGCCCGATATTAACGGCACAGGCCACCGCAATGAAGATCATGGGGCTTTTGGAATCCCCCATGCCGCGGAAAACCGAGCTGATGACATTATAGGCCGTAATAAACGGAATGCCCAAAAAGCAGATGGTCAGGTAGCGCACCGTTCCCTCTACAGCGGCCTGCGGCGTGGACATCACGGCGACGATAGGCCGGGTGCAGACCAGCAGCAGCGCCGTCAGGCTCACGGAAAGACCCAGAAACAACACGGCCGTATTCCCCACGCAGCCCGCCGCCTTCTTTCGGTCGCCGCCGCCCACCGCCTGACCCACGGACACGGTCGTGCCCATGGCCAGTCCGACGATCATCACGGTAAGCATATGCATCACCTGCGAACCGATGGACACCGCCGTGGTGCCCGCTACCCCCTCATACTGTCCGATAATAAACAGGTCGGCCATGCCGTAGAGCGTCTGCAAAAAATAAGACAGCAGGTACGGCAGGGAAAACGCCGCGATATTTTTCCAAACGCTGCCTGTGGTCAGCTTCTTTTCCATCGTAAAGTCCCCTTCCTGATTTCCCTTCGTATTATAAACGCCGCGCCTGCGGGCAGGTCAAGCCCCTTTTTCCGACTCCCTTGTACGAACGTTGTTTTTCCCTCTTGCACCTTTTCCGCGGGCCGTGCTATCATACGTTTATCCTATTCGTTTGCAAAGGAAGGAACCGTCATGACGGAAGAAGAACGAATTTTCAAAGGCGAGCTTTTCGCCTCCGAAGTGCCGGAGCTGGTCGCCAAAAAGCTGAAAGCCCACCGGCTCAGTCAGGAATACAGCGATCTGTTCGAAGAAGACACGGCGGAACGGGAACGCATCCTGCATGACCTGCTGGCCACCGTGGGCGAAGGCACCTTCATGCTAGGGCCCATCCGCTTCCACTACGGCTGTCACACCCGGGTAGGAAGCCACTGCTTCATGAATTTTAACTTCACCGTGCAGGACGATGCCATTCGGAACAAATTTCCTGTCATTCACTAATTTTCAGGCTTTCATTGCTGAAAGAGGTGCATTTTCTTGAGCCAGATCATTTTGACCGGCGACCGTCCTACCGGCCGCCTTCACGTCGGCCATTACGTGGGTTCCCTGAAAGAGCGGGTCCGGCTGCAAAACTCCGGCCAGTTCGACGAGATCTATATCATGATCGCCGACGCTCAGGCCCTGACCGACAACGCCGAGCACCCGGAGAAGGTGCGCAGCAACATTCTGCAGGTGGCGCTGGATTATCTGGCCTGCGGCCTTGATCCCGAAAAATCCACCATTTTTATTCAGTCCATGGTGCCCGAGCTGACGGAGCTGACCTTCTACTACATGAATCTGGTCACGGTGTCCCGAGTGCAGCGCAACCCCACGGTGAAGGCCGAAATCCAGCAGCGGAATTTCGAAGCCAGCATCCCGGTGGGCTTCTTCTGCTACCCCATCAGTCAGGCGGCGGACATCACCGCCTTCCGGGCTACGGCGGTGCCCGTGGGCGAAGACCAGCTGCCTATGCTGGAGCAATGCCGGGAGATCGTCCGCCATTTCAACGCGATATACGGCGACACCCTGACGGAGCCGGAGATCATTCTGCCGAAGAATCAGGCCTGTCTACGTCTGCCCGGCATCGACGGCAAGGCCAAGATGAGCAAATCGCTGGGCAACTGCATCTACCTTTCCGACGAGCCGGACGAGATCAAGACCAAGATTATGTCCATGTTCACCGACCCCACCCACCTGCGCCGGGAAGACCCGGGCCATACGGAGGGCAACCCGGTCTTCATCTATCTGGAGGCCTTCTGCCGTCCCGAGCATTTTGCGGAATTTCTGCCGGACTACAGCGGGCTGGATGAATTGAAAACCCACTACCAGCGGGGCGGACTGGGCGACGTGACCGTGAAAAAATTCCTCAACAACGTCCTTCAGTCGGAGCTTGCGCCCATCCGGGAGCGCCGCCGCCAGTGGGAGCAGCGGCTCCCCGAGGTGTGCGAGCTGCTGCGCCTGGGCAGCGCGGCCGCCGAAAAGAAAGCCGCCGAGACCCTGCGCGACGTTCGCCGGGCCATGCGGATCGACTATTTCGAAAATGGAAATTTGATGAAATAACCCACGAACGGGACGGTCTTTTCACAAAGCCGTCCCGTTCGTGAGTTTTTCCTCCGCCAGATATTCCCCGGCCAGCTTCAGCAGCTCGGCCCGGCTTTTCAGCCCCATGGCGGCGGTCATGCGCTTGATGCGGTATTTGATGGTGTTTTCCGTGGTGTGCAGGGATTCGGTCATGTCGAAATAGCGGGCTCCCCGCAAAAGCTCCCGAAGGATGTCCAAGTCCAGACTGTCCATCCCGGCCAGCAGTTCCTTGAAACGGAAAACCTCCCCCACATGGGGGTCCTGATAGAAATCGCCGGGGAACTCCGGCGCTGGTTCCGCCGGCAGCGTGTCCGCCATGCCGGGTTCATCCGCCGCTTCCAACCGGCAGGGTACCCAGACGCAGCGGCGAATGTCCGGCTCCTTTTCCAGCTTGCGGCATAGACGCACGGCCTGTGCCCCGCAGGCGAATAAATCCATTCGGAACAGAGAAATTTCTTCTTCCCTGGGAAGTGCCTGTTCACCGAAGGCGTACAGCCGGGGGCCGCCGCCGGGCAGCAGACGGCGCAGCGTCATGGCCGCCACGTCGTTGGCGCAGAGCACCGCGTCCAGTTTGTCCGCGTCCCGTGCCAGCCGCTGGGCGGCTTCGATCAGATTGCCGCTGTTTTCGTAAATTTTACCCTCAGGGCATTGGCGCAGAAAGGCTTCCCGTTTCACCTCGTCCGCCGCTGAGGACGGATGCACGGCGAACAGCGCCCGTCTTTCCGGGGTACGGGCGGCAAAGATGGCCGCGGCTTCCTCGTAATCCGGCGCGGCGAACCCGCAGCGAACGCCCTGCGGCGGTACGCCCGCGATCAGGCAGGGAAGGTTCCGGGCCGCTAGCCGGGCCAGACGGCTTTTTAACCAGCCTACGGCGCTGCCCACCAGCAGAACGGGTTCCTCGGCGGCTTCCGCCTCTTCCGTCAGCGTTTGCAGCTCCCAGCCCCGTTTTCGGGCCTCCTCCCGGATGCCCGCCAGATAGGCCTGCGCCCAGAGATTGGCCCCGTAGGAAGGTTCGATCAGCAGTTGGATCATTCTTTCGCCCCGTCTCGATTCGTTGGATGTAAATAAAATATTATATCGTTCTTTTATCTGAAATGTCAAGCCAAAAATGCAGCCGAAAGGGCGGCGCATCTTGTGTTGAAACCTGCCCCGCAGACAGGTACAATCAGCCTATCCGAAAGAATTTCCCCCAAAAACGAAAGGAAGGTTTGCCGATGGACGTTATTCTCAAACATGAACCTATGACCATCCCGACCTATGAGCCTTACGCCGCCAATACCCTGCCCTTCTTCCTGGAAAAGAAGGCCTATCAGGGCGCAACGGGCCGTATTTACCCCGTGCCCTACACCGACCGTCTGTCCAACAAGCCGGTGGATAAGGAGTACGATTCCTACACGTTGGAAAACGAGCACGTGAAGGTCGTGCTGCTGCCGGAGCTGGGCGGCAAGATCCACGGCGCGGTGGATAAGCACAACAACTACGAGTTTATCTACCAGAACACCGTCATCAAGCCCGCCATGGTGGGCATTGCCGGCCCGTGGGTGTCCGGCGGCGTGGAGTTCAACTGGCCCCAGCACCACCGTCCCACCACCTTCATGCCGCTGGAAGCGACCCCCAAAAAGAATGCAGACGGTTCTGTCACCGTCTGGATGGGCGAAGCCGAGCCTTTCCATCGGATGCGCGGCATGGTGGGCATCACTGTGTACCCCGGCCGCTCCTATGTGGAAGCCAAGGCCGTGGTCTACAACCGCACCGACACGCCCCTGCCCTTTATGTGGTGGAACAATCTGGCCGTGCGGGTACACTCCCAGTACAAGGCCACCTTCCCGCCGGATGTGGCCTACGGCAACGACCATGACCGCCGGGCCGTCATTCCCTTCCCAGTGATGAAGGGCGTGTACAAGACCGCCCGTCCCTTCGACTACGGCAAGGGCACGGACGCCACCTGGTTCTCCAACATCAAGCTGCCCACCTCCGTCATGGTGATGCGGGGGCAGAGCCAGATGAACTTCCTCGGCGGCTACGACTTCGCCGCGGACGCGGGCACCGTGACCGTTTCCTGCCACCACACCAGCGTGGGCAAGAAAATGTGGACATGGGGCGACGGCCCCTTCGGCCGCGCCTGGTGCGCCAACCTGACCGACAACGGCGACCGCTATATCGAGCTGATGACCGGCGTTTACACCGACAACCAGCCGGACTTCACCTACATCATGCCCGGCGAGACCAAGGTGTTCACCCAGGTCTGGTACCCCATCCACGCCATCGGCGAAACCAAGAACGCCACGCTGGAAGGCGCGCTGTCCCTGAGCGTGAAGGACGGCGAGGCGCGTTTCGGCGCGCTGCCCACCTGCGAGCGTAAGGGAGCCGTCGTCCGCCTGACCCTGAACGGCAAGATGCTTTACGAAAAAACCGCCGACCTGTCCCCCGAGACGGCGCTGACCGACTCCTGCCCCCTGCCCGAGGGTGCGAAGGAGACCGACCTGTGCCTGACCCTGAGCGACGCGTCCGGCAAGGTGCTGGTAAGCTATCAGCCCATTGACATTTCCAAGAAGCAGCCTCCCAAGGCCCGGCCCATTCCGCCGGATCCCCAGGACGTGGCCACCATTGAGGAGCTTTATCTCCACGGCGCCCATCTGGAGCAGTACAAGCATCACACCTATGTGCCCGAGGATTACTACCTTGAGGGCCTGCGCCGGGACGCCACCGACCTGCGCTGCAATCTGGCCATGGGCCGCTCCATGCTCGAAAAGGGCGATTACGTCAGCGCCCGCCGCTATCTGGCCGCTGCCATCGCCAAGCTGAAAATGCGCAATGACAACCCCGCCGACACCGAGGCCATCTACCACATGGCCCGTCTGGAACGGCTGGAAGGCCATCTGGACAAGGCCTACGACCTGTTCTGGGACGCGGCGTGGCAGTACGGCTGGCGCAGCCCCAGCTATTATGAAATCGCCTGCATCGACCTGTGCCGGGGCAACAAGGCGCTGGCCATGGAGCATCTGGAGCTGGCGCTGGAGACCAACGCCCGCCACTTCGCCGCCCGGGCCATTCTGGCCTATCTGCGCGGCAACGCGGACGACCTGAAGGCCATTCTGGAAATTGCGCCTCAGGACGGTCTGACCCGCTTTCTGCTGGGCCGTCTCACCGGCGAAAACCTGCTGAGCGCCTACACGCTGGGCCGCAGCGAGGATATGACCGACATTGCGCTGGATCTGGCTCACGCCGGGCTGAGAGCCGAGGCTGAAGAAGCCCTCCGGGCCTGCACCGCTCCCAGTCAAATGCTGTACTATCACCTGGCCCACCTGACCGGCGATGCGCCCCGGCATTGCAGCCTGGACTACTGCTTCCCCAACCGGCTGGAAGACATTCCCGCCCTGCAGGCGGACGAATGGCAGGCGCAGTATCTGCTGGGCTGCCTGTACTACGACCGCATGAACTACACTGCCGCCATGACCGCATGGGAAAAGGCGGGGAAGCTGAACCCGGCGGACGCTTACACCAAGCGCTGCATGGCGCAGGCCTGCTTCGACCATCTGAGCCAGCCCGCCCGGGCGCTGGAACTGATGAAGCAGGCGCTGGAACTGGCCCCCGACAACGCCCGCATCCTCTATGAGCTTTTGCAGATGGAGAAGAATCTGGGCTTCTCGGTGAAGGATCGTCTCCACCTGCTGGAGACCCACAGCGAGCTGGCCAAGATGCGGGACGACTGCTTCCTGGACGAGATCATCCTCTACACCCAGGACGAGCAGTACGAAAAGGCCCGAGAGCTGCTGCTGAGCAAGCGCTTCAACATCTACGAGGGCGGCGAAGGCAAGCTGACCCGCCACCACGGCTGGCTGTACACCCTGATGGGCCAGAAGGCGCTGGAAGCGGGCGACGCTGAAAAGGCGCTGGAATGGCTCAAGACCGGTCTGGTCTATCCCGCCAACTACGGCGAGGGCCGTCACTACAGCGCGCAGGAGGGCAACGTCTACTACTACACCGGCCTGTGCTATGAAGCGATGGGCGACGCCGCCAAGGCGAAAGAGGCCTATCAGGAGGCCGCCGGTCAGCCCAGCCAGATCACCGAGATGACTTTCTTCACCGCGCTGGCGGAAGCCAAACTGGGCCGGGAAGAAGACGCGCGCAAGACCTTCCGGAGCATGGTGGAGGAAGGCGAAAAGCGGCAGGCTTCCAGCCACCGCTGGGGCTACTTCGGCGTAGGCATGGCCGCGCCCCTGCCCAGCGAGCTGGACATCAAGCGCATGAACCTGATCGACGCGCACCTGCTGATGCTGCTGGGCAAAGCGGGTCTTGGGCAGGATTATCAGAGCGATCTGGACGCTTTGAAGGTCTACGACCCCTACAACAGCAAGCTGGACTTTTTCCGGAAGCTGGGACTGGTGAAATAAACCAGACATACAAAAACACGGGCTGCGGGGAAAAATCCCTGCGGCCCGTGTTTGATTGATGCACTTACAGCGCGGCAAATACCTTCGCGCCCCGATTTTTCAGCCATACATACAACAGCGCGCACAGCACTGCCGTCAACAGACAGAAAACGGCGGGGATCACTGCGGGATGCAGATTCCGGCCCAGCGCCATGGCCGCTCCGCCCGGAAGAAGGGCGTACACCCAGCCACCCAGCAGGGCAAACGCTACGCTGCCGCCCTGCTTGACCGGGGCGATCTCGCTGGTCCAGTGCAGGTTGGGCATTTTCAGGCCCATGGTCAGCCCGAACAGAGCCAATAGCAGCACGCTCAGCAGACTGCCGGCCGCCGTCAGCAGCGACAGCACCGGCGAAAGCCCCAGCACCGGCAGCGCGCAGGCCAGAAACACCAGCATGGGAATGCCCGTGAACACCAGCTGCATTTTCAATTTGGCTTTCAGTACCTCCCATGCAGACACAGGCAGGGATTGCAGCACCCACAGGCTCTTGCCTTCCAGAGAGACGGACGGCGCGGCCATGTCGTTCATGGAGGCCAGCAGACAGGCGACCGAGATCGCCAGCGCCGCCAGCGTGCTCTCCGCGCCGGGAAGCATGGCCTTCAAGGGAGCCATCCATTCCCCGCCCTTCACCAGAAGCAGCACGCCTGCCGCCGGGATCATCAGCACGCCCATGCCGCAGTTCAGCATGTAGTTGGGGCTGGAAACGAAGCGGCGGCATTCCTTGCCGAGCAGCGCGGCGGGCAGGCTACGCACCCGGGCCTTCTTCGCCCGGTAGCGGGCCTTGCCCGTGCTGCCGCCGGAGGTCGCCAGCCGCAGGAAGCTGCGGGAAAGCAGCAGCCAGGTCAGGGCCGTCAGCAGGACGACCGCTGCGCTGACCAGCGCCATGGCCGTCCAGTCGCCCTCCGCCATGCGTCCGAACAGATACAGCGGATAAGCCGCGCCCTTGATCTTCACGCCGTATACCACCGCATTCGCCACCAGATCGGAGATCACGGTCTGCGCCTTGAAATAAATGAAATAGTACAGGCCGATCCCCAGCAGCGACACCAGCACCGTCGTGATGCTCTTATGCTTCAGCTTCAGGCTGATCTTCGCCACCACCCAGCCCAGCAGGCAGGACAGCAGCAGCACGATCAGCGAGACGATCGCCACGGTCAAAAGCCCGCCCACGATGGCTGCGGCGCTGTGGGCGACCTGAACCCAGTACACGATCACGGCCGGGGCGATCACCACGGCGGAGTACATCAGGCCCATCAGGTACACCGCTACCAGCCGGGAAGAAATAATGACCCGCAGCGGAATGGGCAGCGACAGCAGCAGGTCGTTATCCTTGGCCAGATACAGGCTGGAATAGGTATTGAACACGCTGCCGAACGCACCCATAAAAATGGCGACCAGTCCCATCAGGGTGAAGTACAGCCAGCCCATATCCACCGCCGCCATAGCGTCGCACAGCATCATGGCGACGAAGGTGAACATGCCGCCCAGCACGCCCACCATCAAAAAAACGAACAGCGCAAAATACAGAATGACGGTTCCTTTGGCGCGCTTCTGGCTCTTCTTGGCGTCGTACAGATAGCTGCGAAAGATTTCCGCCATCTGCTTTTTCACCAGTTGTTTCAGCATTGCTCTCCCTCCAGTTCCAGGAAGACTTCCTCCAGGCTGTCGTCGCCCTTGACCTCTTCCATGGTGCCGGAACGGATCAGCTTGCCGCCCTTGATGATGGCCACCTTATCGCACAGCTTCTCCGCCACCTCCAACACATGGGTGGAGAAGAAGATTGCGCCGCCCCGGTCGCACAGCTCCCGCATCATGCCCTTGAGCAGATGAAAAGCCTTGGGATCCAGCCCCACGAAGGGTTCGTCCATCAGGATCAGCTTGGGTTCGTGAATCCATGCGGAAATAATGGCCAGCTTCTGCTTCATGCCGTGGGAATAAGCCGCAATGGGCTGCCCCAGATCGCCGGTCAGCTCGAAAAGCTCGGCGTATTTCCGAATGCGTTCCTGCCGAACGTCCGCCTCCACCGCGAAAACGTCCGCGATGAAATTCAAATACTGAATGCCCGTCATGAACTCGTACAGGTCGGGGTTATCGGGGATATAGGCCATCTGCCGCTTGCAGCGGAGCGGGTCGGCCTGAATGGACACACCGCCGATGAGAATCTCGCCCTCGTCAAAGGCCTGAATGCCCGCCACGGATTTCAGCGTGGTAGTCTTGCCCGCGCCGTTGTGGCCGATGAAGCCGTAGATTTCGCCCGGAGCGATATGCAGACTCAGATCGTCCACCGCTTTTTTGTCGCCATAGGCCTTGGTGAGATGTTGAATTTGAAGCATTGCTTTTCTCCTTGCTTGCATCGGATTTTTTCGTTTCCATAGAAAAACCGTCCGAACGATTTCATTTCTGAACATCGTTCGGACGGTTAGTATAACACACGTTGTGCGAATTGCAATGATGATTCGTCCTATTGTCAAAATCAGTGTCTCAAAACGTCGCTTTCGCGTCCCCGATCGCCTTTCGGAAGGCTGCGTCCCGGTCGAAGGCGCCGTCCACGAAGCCGGGCACTTCCTTCAGCGCCTTGCACAGGCTCAGGCTGAAGCCGGTCAGAATCTGCTGCACCTCCTGCCGGGAATAGGGGCAGTTGCCCGTAACCGTCAGCGTACACAGGCTGTGCACTGCCAGCCACATATCCCGGAAATAACGGTCGGCAGTAGGGCCGTCCATCCGATAGGTCTGCATCAGTCGGTCCCGCACCTGTTCCCGTACCCGGTCCATGGCCTCCAGCGCGCTGCACTGTCCCTCTTCGGGGCGAGTCATGTACAACAGCTGATACAGCTTCGGTTCGTCCTGCGCAAACTGCAGATATTGAACGCCCACGCCCAGAAACGGCGGTTCCATCGCCAGCCCTTTTTCCACATACTGCCGGAAAATATTCTCCGCAAACAGACGCACTTCTTTTTTCAGCTCGTCCATCGTGTGGTAATAGGTAAAAATGGGCCGGGTAGAGGTGCCCAGCACCACGGCGACCTCCCGGGCGGACACCGCCCCGATGCCCTTTTCCCGGGCGACGGTCAGCGCGGCGTTGGTGATCTCGTCTTTGGTAAACTTCGGCTTAGGAGGCAATCCGATCATCCTTTCTCCGTCAAAAGCAACGCGTCCAGTTCTCCGGTCATGTTGCAAAACACATGTTATATAACAAGATGATTATAGGATCTGCCTGGCGGGAAGTCAAGCTAAATCAATGGAAAAAAACCGAACCAGCGCCTGAAAGGATCATCACCTGCCGTTCACAAATTCTTTGAAAAATGTTCGTCTTTCCTCCAACCTATTTTCCTTTTTTTCTGCTATCCTTTGAAACGTACCGAGGGAGGAAACCAAAAGGCTCCCCGGTAGAGATCCCAAAAGGAGAAAATCACCATGAAACGGAATTGGAAACGAATCAACGCTTTGTTTTTAGCGATTTGCCTTTTGTTTGTATCGTCCTTCGCTCTGGCGGAAGGAAACCCCGGCAACCCGCCGGACGGACAGACGCCTCAGGGACAGGGCGGAACCCCGCCGGAAAAGCCTGAGATTCCCGATGGCATTTTTCTGGGCGGTTCAGGCGGCCAGCAGGCGTGAAAGCGGATTTACATGTGCATACTACCTTCAGCGATGGTGTATGGACACCCCTGGAGGTAGCACAGGCCGCGGCTGCGCAGGGCATGGATGTCCTGGCTATTACGGATCATGATGCCTTGGGCGGCGCGGATGCGCTGCGCGGACAGTTTCTGGCGCTGCAAGTGATTCCCGGCGTGGAGCTGAGCCTGCGGGATATGGCGGGACTGCATCTGCT
>OLPR01000857.1_pt1 | contig 26438 bp, 18 predicted proteins | sample 1672761 | NCBI WGS metagenome assembly OLPR01 (sample SAMEA3136721, study PRJEB25190) | human gut metagenome | biome: human gut; feature: human-associated habitat; material: faeces | place: Austria | collected 2013 | reverse complement strand
ATTTCCAACGGATAGCGCAGCATCAGCCAATTCACATCGCCGATGATCCGCCGGTTCGCCGTAAAACGCGCTTCGCCACGCCGCCGCTGACTGCCGGGAAACAGCCGTGCGGCCATTTCCGTCACGCAGGGTTCGCCCTTGATCGTCCAGCATTTGGCGCGCCGGTTATAGCTCAGCGTGCCGTAGGTCTTGCCGACGGCGGAAGCGTCCCGCAGATAGGCGGGATAGATCGCCGGAAAATCGTCATCGCGGAAATCATCTGTCATAGCGTTTTTGTCCTCATGGCAGGGCGACGCCCCACAATTTGTTCAGCCCGATCACGCGAACCGGCTTGCCGCACAGCGCGTCCGGCAGCATGACCGCGCCATCCAGCACAACGATCAGCGCGTCCAGCGCGTCGCAGGCGAGATACCTTTCGCATTGCGCGCGCAGCTTCCTCTTGTCCTGCCTGCCGCGCTTGACCTCGATTCCCACGCCGTCCACCAGAAAATCGATGCGGCAGCGCGGCGCGAGCTTCACCTCGTGGCATACGCAAAAGCCGCCGTCTTGGAGGACGGCGGCGATCATATCGTGCAGAGTATATTCGTTTTCAATCAGCGGGATGCGCAGGGCCTTCAGTGCGCGCGCAATCCGCTCGATCCGTTCCGCTTCATAAGTCATATCAGCCTTCCAACTCCGAGGGCGCGTTGCACTCCGGGCATTGGCGATAGCCCGCCTTGAGCGCCTGCTCCAGCGTGGCCTGCGGCGTTTCGCCCTTCTGGACGTGAACGCAGTCCTCGCTGTGATAATACTGCCCGCCGGGATTGCAATAGACGATGATCGGCGCGGGCGTGGGCGTAGCCTCGACGATGATCGCCGTGCGTCGGGGCGTATAGATTTCGATCTTGCCGCGATCCTCGGGCGCTTCCGGGCCGAGCAGCGTGTAGGCCGGATCGCCGTCCACCGTCACGATGCCGCCGATCTGCCTTTCGGGCGGGTTGGTCGAGGGCGTGAGGATGACCACCAGCACCGCCGCGACAAGCGCCGAAACCGCGATCTTCGCCCATTTAGACCAGGGCGCGCGCGTCCACATGGCGTACAGCCCGAGCGGGAAGCAGAATATCAGCCGCAGCACGATGCCGAGGTTTCGGCTGTGCTTTCTGAGCGTCGGGCGCTTCAGGCGTGTTTTGGCCATGTCGATCAGCATCCTTTGTGACATAGAGAGATTACAACTTCTATATTGTACTCCCAAAACACGCCAAAAGACAATAGGAAAAGTATTTCTTTTTCGCGTCTTTTGGCGCGCCGATCCGTAATATTTTCCGCGCCGCCCCAAATTTGTCCGCCAAAAAGCCGCTCCGTCCCCCATGCGGAGAACGAAGCGGCTTCTATTATGGATCAAGTGCCTTCAGATTAGAGCTTACCAGGTGCGCTCATTCTTCTCGACGAACGCGGTCACCTGCTCCTGAATGGCGTCGATGACGTCCTGCAGACCCGCGGCGTACATCTTGTCGCGATACTCCTGCTCCTTGGCTTCCACGCCGGCCGCGCCCAGATAGCCGCAATCCAGCATACTGCCGTACTCCTTGCCGATGGAGGAGAGCAGGTTGTACTCGGTCTCAACGTCGGTGTAGTCGAAGTTGAAGCCCAGCAGCGGAGAGGTGTAGGCATCCTCCTGCAGCTTGATCAGCTCCTCATAGTAGGGAGCCGGATAGACCGCGCAGGAATAGGCGTTGAGCAGCGTGCCCATCATCCACGGGCGCTGACCCCAATCGAAGGAGCTGTCGGCCTGACCGTCGCCGCCGAACACCTTGATGTCGGTGTGCGCCTCGTTCCACTCGTAGTGCTTGCCCTCAATGCCGTAGGAATAGAGATTGTAGAACTCGATGGCCTTCTCGTCCTTCGTGACCAGCCAGTTCATGAACATCATCGCGCGCTCAGGCTCGCCGCAGGTGAACGGAATGGAGGTGCCGGTCGCCTGACCCAGCGTCGTCCAGCAGTAGGGGTTGGTGTGCACGGTGTAAACGTCGATCTTCGTGCCGGCCAGCTCCTTGCTCAGATCGTCGGTGAAGCCGTTGTGGCCGTAGGTGATGTAGCACGGCGTATTGCCAGTCTCATCCTGGAAGCCCGCCAGCTTCTCGTCCTGCGTGGATTCGAGGGAGGCGATGTCCGCGCGGATATAGCCCTTGTCGTACCACTCGGCCATCATCTTGTGGCGCTCGATCGACCAGGGGTTGTCGCAGCTGGCCTTTACGGTGAAGGTGTCGTCCCACAGATCGATGTAGCCGTAGCTGCCCACACCCACAATGCTCTTGCTGCTGTACCAGGCGCTGAAAGAGCACTCGTTGGTGGGATTGTAGCCCAGGCCCATCACGCCCGCGTCCTTAGTGGCGGCGAGCAGCTTTTCGAGCTGTTCATAAACGGGCTTCTGGTTCTCAACGGTGTTCTTGTCCCAGTTGTCGTACATCAGCTTCTGCATTTCCTCGACCCACGCCTCGCCCAGAGTGGCGTCCACGGCGGCCTTGGGGAACATATAGTAGCTGCGGTTACCGACCATGCCCTGCCAGGCGGGGAACTGATACAGCTTGCCGTCGGCCTGACGGTGCGCGTTCAGCAGATCCTCGTCCAGAGAAGCGATCAGATCCTGACCGTACTTCTCCATCAGATCGTCGAGGGGCATGAGAGCGCCCAGATTGACCAGCTCCTGAATGGACTGCACATAGCCCGTCCAGGTCAGGTCGATGCGCTCCTGCGCGGCCATGGCCTTGTTGAACTTTTCCTTGATCTCGCTCGTGGCCACGATGACCATGTCCAGATTGACGTTCAGCGCTTCCTTGGCGACCTTCTTCATCTCGCCCAGCACAAGCTCCGCGTCCTTCTGGTCGGGGTTCGCGCCGCACCAGTAAATCAGGTCGACCTCGGGCAGCTCCTCAGCCGCCGCGACGGCCTGCATGCAGCCCAGCGCCAGAACCAGCGCCATGACCAGCGCCAGCATACGGGACAGTTTCTTCATAGTGTCATCCTCCTTAAATAATGTTATGAATACGCACATTCATGCGCAAACACCGAAAATGAGAGTCCTCAGCCCTTCACCGCGCCGATGGTCAGGCCGCTGGCAAAGTACTTCTGGAAGAAGGGGAACACAACCAGCATGGGGCCGGCCGCGATGACGCACAGCGCATACTTGAGCGTTTCCGCCGGCAGAGTCGCCGCGCTGTCGCCGCCCACCTGCGCCGCCAGAGCCGCCATGTCGCTGTTCTGCATGAGGTTCTTCAGGAACGCCGTCTCGTTGAGGATGCGCTGGAGCAGGTATTGCAGCGTGTACAGGCTGCTCGAGCGGATGTAGATCAGCGAGGTGTTCCAGTCGTTCCACTTGCCCACCAGCGTCATGAAGCCGATGGTCGCGAATACCGGCGTGGACAGCGGCACGGCGATCTTGAAGAATATGATCAGCTCGCGCGCGCCGTCGATCTTGGCCGACTCAAACAGCGATTCGGGCAGACCCTTGAAGAACGTGCGGATAACCAGCGTATTCCACGCGCCGCCCGCAAGGCCGGGCAGAATGTAGATCCAGTAGGTATCCAGCAGGTGATACCAGTTGGTGTAGATGATGTAGGTCGGGATCATGCCGCCGCCAAAGAGCATCGTAAAGAAGATCAGGAAGGTGATCGGCTTTTTGTAGGCGAACGACGTGCGGGAGAGGGGATAGGCCACCATGCCGGCCACGATGCAGCTGAGCACCGTGCCGAGGATGGCCTGACTGGCGGTAATCCAGTAGGCGCTCACCATGGACTGCGGGTTCTGGAAGGCCAGCTTGTAGGCCTCGGTCGAAAAGTCCTTGGGGATCAGGCTGTAGCCCGAATTGTTGGCCGTGATGGACGCCTCGCTCGAAAAGGAGATCGACACGACCAGCCACAGCGGCAGCACATACAGAAGGCACAGCAGAATGAAGAATATGTGAATGATGATCTTGTATTTCTTTTTGGCAACGGTCGCCATGGTTTCTCTTCCCCCTTCTTAGAACATCGCGTTGTCCGGCGAGATCTTGCTGACGATCCAGTTGGTGCCGCCCACGCAGATCAGGCCCAGCAGCGACTGGATAAAGCCGACGGCCGAGCTCTGGCCGTAGTTGTTGGTCTGAAGGCCGCGATAGACGAAGGTATCGATGATGTCGGTCGTCTCGTACAGAAGGCCGATGTTGCGAGGGATCTGATAGAACAGGCCGAAGTCGCCGCGGAACATACCGCCGATGGCCAGTATGGTCATGATCGTCCACAGCGGAATGATGCTCGGCAGGGAGATGTATTTGGTCTGCTGCCAGCGGTTTGCGCCGTCGATGGTGGCCGCCTCATAGAGCGAGGCGTCGATGCCTAAGAGGTTGGCCAGATACATCATCGAGCCCATGCCCAGGCCCTTCCAGCTGTTGACGAAGATGATGATGAACGGCCAGTAAGCCGGCGAGGAGTAAACGTCCACGCCCGTGCCGCCCAGCGAGCGGATGAGCTGATTCATCACGCCCAGCACCGGATTGAACACGGCGTAGGTAATAAAGCCCACGATGACCCAGCTCATGAAGTTCGGGAAGGTCATGATGGTCTGATAGGTCTTGAGGGCCGAGCGGCGCTCCTTGATCTCGAAGAGCAAAAGCGCGATGCCGATGTTCACGATCGAGCCGACGATCAGGAAGGCCAGAGAATAGGCCACCGTGTTGCGCGTAATGCGCCACAGATCGACCGACTTGAACAGGAAGTTGAAGTTCTTCAGCCCCACCCATTTGCTCGCGAACAGACCCAGATTGTACTTGTAGTTCTTAAAGGGCAGGATCAGGCCGATCATCGGCACATAAGAGAAGATGATATAGCAGGCGATGGCGGGAATACACAGGAGCAGCAATTCCCAGTTGGCGCGCAGACGGGCCAGCGCGCCCTTGCGCTTGCCACGGACGGCAGTGGTGTTGTTCATGGGCCGACTTCCTTTCGTGTGCTCGAGAGCGCGCAATTAAAACGCATCCGTAACGCGCTCTCTATTATTTTCAACTAATATAACACACCCTTTCGCGATTAAAAACTATCAAAATAGTGCCAGAATTGCCCCAAAAACTATAACGATAGTCTCAAGTTTATATTTCAATCCCTCATTTACCCTAATTAATTGATAAATGGCATTTTCATTTTAGGCAAAGACGATAGAGCGTGCAATTATTTCACCATATTCAGGTCATTATTGCGGCGGCTCCGACAGGCGCAAAAAGGCCCCGCTCCCCATTGGGGAACGGAGCCTTCCGTTATGATCGGATGAACAGACGGCGAAATACAGCGCCTTACTTGTCCTCAAGCAGGAAACGATACTGCGCGTCGCACAGCTCTCTGTAGTGCCCGCCCTTGATCTTGATCAGCTCGTCGTGCGTGCCGGCCTCGGCGATATGGCCATCCTGAATGACCATGATGCAGTCTGCGTTGCGGATGGTGGACAGGCGGTGCGCGATGACAAAGCTCGTGCGGCCGCGCAGCAGCACGTCCAGCGCCTTCTGGATGAGGATCTCGGTGTGCGTATCAATGGAGGAGGTAGCCTCGTCCAGGATCAGGATCTTCGGGTCGTTGAGCAGCGCGCGCGCGAAGGAGATGAGCTGGCGCTGGCCGACCGACAGGGACGAGCCGCGCTCGCTGACCTCGGTCATATAGCCCTTGGGCATCTCCATGATGAAATCGTGCGCGTGAACCGCTTTGGCGGCCTCCATGACCTCTTCGTCGGTCGCGTCCAGCTTGCCATAGCGGATGTTGTCCATGATCGTGCCGGAAAAGATGAAGCTGTCCTGCATCATGACCGACATCTGCTTGCGCAGGGAGCGCAGCTTCACATCGCGCACATCATGATCGTCGATTTTGACCGCGCCGCCGTTCACGTCGTAGAAGCGGCTGATGAGGTTGACCACGGTGGACTTGCCCGCGCCGGTCGGGCCGACGAGTGCGATGGTCTGGCCGGGCTTGACCTCAAAGGAGACATTCTTGAGTATAACCTTCTCGGGATCATAGGCGAACGTCACGTCGTCGAACGTCACGCGGCCGGTGATCGGCGGCAGATCCTTCGCGCCTTCCTTGTCCTGAATGTCGCTGGGCGTATCCATGATTTCGAATATGCGCTCCATGGACGCCATGGCCGACAGGACGGAGTTGTAGAAGTTCGAGAGCGCGTTGAGCGGCTCCCAGAAGCGACCCAGATACCACATCATGAGCAGCAGATTGGCCAGCGTGAGCGGATGCACCTCCGCGCCCATGAACTTCACGCCGAAGTAGTACACCAGCACAGTGCCGATCGTGCCGGTGAAATCCAGCGCCGGCCAGAAGGCGTTGTTGATGTAAATGGCGCGCATCCAGGATGTGCGGATATCGTCGCCGACGTTTTCAAACGTCTCCTGGTTTTCATCCTCGCGGACAAACGCCTCGGTGACGCGCATTCCGGCCAGCGACTCGTGCAGATAGCCGTTCATGTTGGAGGTCTTCATGCGCACGATCTGCCAGCGCTTTCTCATCTGCCGCTTGAGGCGGAACATGATGAACATCAAAAGCGGCATGATGCACATGGAGATGAGCGTCAGCTTCCAGTTGACCACGAACATGATGACCAACAGCAGCACCAGCGTAAAGCACTCGATCAGCACGTTCACAATGCCGTTGGTGAACAGATCGTTGAGCGCATTGACGTCGTTTATGACGCGCACGAGGATCTTGCCGGCGCTTCGGGTGTCAAAGAACGAGAAGGACAGCGTCTGTATGTGATCGAACAGATCCTGACGGAGGGTCGCCAGCGCGCGGCGGCCGGAAAAGTCCATCAGGCGGACGCGGTAGCGCGTGCAGACGGCGATTGTCACCGCCATGAGCACCATGCCGCCCAGCAGCAGCCACGGTATCCGCGGCGTTTCGGCCTGCAGCACGCCTATGGCGCGGCTCAGCAGCCACGTCTGTCCCAGCGAGCAGAGCGTCGTGAGCACCATCAGACACAGCGCGACGGCCACGCGCCCCTTGTAGGGCTTCATGTAGCCCAGCAGGCGGAAGAACTGGCCTTTGTTAAACGGTCTTTCAATGGCTTCGTCGTCAATCTGTCTAAGTACCTTCGCCATCAGGCCTCACCCGCCTTTCCCTTCGCAAACTGGTCGAAATCACGGTACTGATCCTGCACCATGCCGTAGTAGATGCCCTTCATATCGAGCAGCTGCTGGTGCGTGCCGCGCTCGGCGATGCGTCCCTCGTGATCGAGCACGAGGATCATGTCGGCGTTCTTGACCGAGGAAATGCGGTGCGCGATGATGAACGTCGTGCGGTTTTTGAGCACTTCCTTGAGATCCTGCTGTATGAGGTATTCCGTCTCCATGTCGACGGCCGATGTGGAGTCGTCCATGATGAGGATCGAGGGATCGTTGAGCACAGCGCGCGCAATGGCCACGCGCTGCTTCTGGCCGCCGGAGAGACCCATGCCGCGCTCGCCGACGATCGTCTCATAGCCGTCGGGCATCTTGCGGATGAACTCGTCCGCCTGCGCCACGCGCGCCGCCCGCTCGACCTGCTCCTGAGAGGCCTCCGGCCGGCCGAAGCGTATGTTGTCGGTCAGCGTGTCGGAGAAGAGGAACGTCTCCTGCATGACATAGCCCATGGAGCGGCGCAGCGGCTTGAGCTTCTGATCGCGCACGTCTATGCCGTCCACCCTCACGCTGCCCTTTTTGACGTCGTAAAAGCGGCCGATCAGGCTGACCAGCGAGGATTTGCCCGTGCCGGTCGCGCCCATGACGGCGATTGTCTGGCCGGGCTTGGCCTCGAAGGTGATGTCGCGCAGCACATCCGCTCCGCCGTAGCTGAACGTCACATGGTCGAACTCGACATGGCCCTCGAACTTCTCGGGCTCCTTCGCGTCGGCCTTTTCGCGGATGACCGAGCCGAAATCCTGATAGTAGAACAGCTTCTCGGCCGATGTGATGGCCTGCACCACCATGTTGATGATGCCCGACAGCGCGCGCATGGGGTTGATGATCAGCCACACATAGCCGTTGACCGCCACCAGCGTGCCGATGTCGATCTGATGATTCACAAGCAGCACGCCGCCCACCAGCAGCATGACGGGCGTGCAGAGGCTGCTGAGCAGCTCCATCAGCGGCACGAAGATCGACCAGATGCGGGTGGCCTCGAGGTTCATTCCCAGCAGCTTCTGGTTTTCGGTCTTGAAGTGCTCGGATTCATAGTCCTCGCGGGTGAACGCCTTGACCACGCGCACACCGGCAAGGTTCTCCTGAGTCGTCGTGTTCAGAACGGCGTTCTGCTCGCGGATGTTGACGAACGCCGGGCGAATGCGCTTGTTGAACTGCCAGGCCGTCAGCGCCACCAGCGGCGCGAATATGAGCAGCGCCAGCATCAGCTTCCAGCTCATGATGCTCATGAAGATCAGCGCGCCGACAAAGTTGAGCGCATTGTCGAACACGGTGATCAGCCCCGACGAAATCAGGTTGCGCACGCCATCGATATCGCCGGTCATGCGGGACATGATCTCACCGATGCGATGATGATCGTAAAACGTATAGGGCAGCTCCTGAAGATGCCTGTACAGCCCCGTGCGCAGATCGTATGTCACGTTCTGCGAAACGCGCTCCAGCATCAGCGAGCGGACATAGGTTGATACCGCACGCATAATCACCAGCGCCAGCAGTTCGGCGCACAGCGGCCCCAGCTTGACCAGATTCTGCGTGGGAATAACGTCGTTGACAATGTCCCTCGTGATAAAGGGCGTCAGCATTCGGCTGAGGATGACCAGCAGCTGAAGTCCAAGCGCCGCTGCAACCACCTTGCGATAGGGCTTGAGCATACCGGCCAGTCTTTTGATAATATCCATCGAAGACCTCCTTTTTCCACCCGGTACAGGCCGTGTTTTTCCGACCGACTGTATCATACCAATATTTTGAAAGCGCGGCAACGCCGGTTTTTCCGATCAGTCCGCGTCATTTTTGATCATATTTTGAATTTGGCTTTATTGTCACTCTTTTGATCGAAATCTCCATTTTTCTCCATTTTTCTCCGTTTTTCAAAATCCGCGCTCAAATTTGTTGCCACGCCGCGCGCCATGGCGCGTTTTGTCGGCAGTTTCTACCTTTATATTATGCTCTTTTTTTGCGCCGCCCGTCTGGACAAAGCGCCCGATGAATGTTATACTGTATTTGTCAATTTTTGTTTTGGAGGGAACGGCCATGTTCAAGGTCATGATCGTCGATGACGACAGGAGCGTCATCGATTGTCTTTCTCAGCTCATCCCCTGGCAGGAAATCGGCTGCGCGCTGATCGCCTCGGCCGCCAACGGGCAGGAGGGCTACAATCTGGCCCTCGAGCGCGCGCCCGATCTCATCATCTGCGACATCGTCATGCCGGTCATGGACGGCACGACGCTCTGCCGCCGCATTTATGAAACCATGTCCGACGTGGCGTTCATCTTCCTGAGCGCCTATGAGGACTTCACCACCGCGCAGGTCGCGCTGCAATATCACGCGCGCGATTACATCCTCAAGCCGATCAACCGCAGCAAGATCGACTATATCACCGCTCTTCTGCGCGATCTCAGCGTGCAGCACGAAAAGAGCGCCTACTATATGCGTCTGCTCCACGACAGCGGCACCGAGGAAGGGATCCGCCGCGCACTCGAGAGCGCCGATACCGCCTTTTTCGAATCACTCTTTCAGCGCCTGACCGACGACGTGATCGCCTTCAATCTGGACATCGGCCAGATCCGCAACGTGGTCTGCCGGCTGCTCAATCTGCTCTACAGCCATCTCATGCAGAGCCGTCCGGAGGTCGATTATGCCGCCGAGCGCGCCGACGCCTTCCAGCGGCTGGAGGGGCTGAAGTTCAAGATGGACATGATCTTCCTGGTCAGCGAGCGCTATTTCCAGCTGCTGCGCTCGGACGAGAACGCCAAGCCGAACTATTGGGGCGCGTTGGCCGCGCAGGCCGCCGCCTACATCGACGAGCACTTCCGCGAGAGTACGCTCACGGCCTCCTCCGTCGCGGCGCACTTCAACTATTCCGCCGACTATCTCGCTCGTCTGTTCAGCCAGGCCTATCATGAGACGCTGGCCGCCTATATCGGCGAAAAGCGCATCGCCTACGCGGCCCGCCTGCTCATCGAAACGCGCCTGAGCGTCAACGACGTGACCGCGCAGTGCGGCTATCAGAGCGCCAGCTATTTCGCGCGCACATTCAAAAAGCGCTTCACCCTCTCCCCCAGCGATTACCGGGCAATCAACGCGCCCGCCACGAAAGGCTGACGAACCATGAAGAAACGCGAAAAGAGACGCTTCAGCCTGGCCGCGCGCTTCGGTATCCTGTTTTACGCGGCGGCGCTCCTGCTGATCGTCGCGCTGTCGGTCACGCTGTTCTCCTATTTCCACAACAACGTTGAAAATTCGCTCCTGGCTTCCTACAGCCAGACCGTTTCCGCCAAGGCGCAGACCATAAACGATCTTCTGACGCGCCTTGATCTCTACATGAATCTGGTCACCGACGGAAACGGCGCGTTTCTGGACACGCTGCTCGAATACGACGGCAATTTCCTCACCGCCTGGCACAGCTATGTGCACATGAAGGACATGCTCAAGAGCAATCTGGACATGACGTTCGGCAGCATTGTGCCCTCCTACGAGGCCTATCTGATCGTCGACGAGAGCATGCCGCTCTCCAAGATCATGTCCCAGTACCCCCTGCTCCTCTTCCAGCAGAATACGCTCACGCCATCCATACACATCACGCTGCCCGCGCCCTTTGAAAACGAGGACTGGTATCGCCATGTGCAGGAAAACCCCGGACAGGACTACTGGTTCACGCTGGAATCCAAGCCCAATTCGCTCAGCGTCGTGCGCGCGCTCAGAGTCGACGTGGCAAAGAGCCCCGACTACCGCATCAGCCACTACAACATCGGCTCGATCGTCGTCTCCTTCGACGCGGACTGGTTCGACAGCGGCGTGGCCGAGGGCCGGCTGGGCGAATCCACGCTCCTTCTGCTCGACTCGGACGGCCATATCCTCCACAGCAGCGATCCCGCCTATGCCGACGGCGACTGGAACGTGCTCGCCGCGCCGAGCCGCACTGAAAACCGCGTCGCCTTCGCCGGAGAATACTGCCAGTTCTGGAAGAGCAATCTCCAATCGGGCCTGACGCTGGTCACGCTCCTGCCCTATGAAAAGATCCGCGCGCTGACCATGGGCTCATTGCGCATCGTCTTCGCCATGGCTCCGGCGCTGCTGACCGCAGGCTTTATATTGATCCTGCTGATCTCGCGCTATGCCACATATCCCATCCGCCGGCTGGCGCAGCATATGCAGCGCAAAAGCCTCACGCCCATCGCCCCGCCCACGCGCGGCCTGTCCACGGAGGTGGATGGACTGTATTCCTCCTTCAACAGCCAGATCGAGCGCATCAACGAGCTGCTGGGCGAGGTGCGCGCGAGTGAGCAGAGCCGCAAGCAGGCCGAAATACAGCTCTTGCAGGCGCAGATCAACCCGCACTTTGTCTGCAACACGCTGGGCACAGTCTGCTGCCGCTCGCTCATGCGCGGCGACGACGATCTGGCCGACATTCTCACCGACCTGGCCGATTTCATGCGCTATAATCTGCGCAATCCCTCGCAGCACATCCCGCTCTCTCAGGAGCTTGAGGTGATCGACCGTTTCATCCGCATACAGCAGTCCTGCGGCAAGGACGACGTGCCCATCACGCTGGACGTTTCGCCCGAGTGTCTCAATCTGGCCGTGCCCAAGCTGATCCTCCAGCCCATCGTGGAAAACGCGCTTTCCCACACCGACGATCCGCGCTCCGTGCGCCTGTTCATCCGCCGGCACCGGGACAGGCTCATCATGCGCGTGGAAAATCACAGCCCCGGCACCGACGTAAATCAGATCAACGACCACATCTCGGGCCGCATTACGCTCACGAGCAAATCGACCGGTCTGGGCATCCGCAACATCAATCAGCGGCTGCACCTGAGCTACGGCGAAGAATACGGCCTCACGTTCTACGCGCTGCCGGACGATTTCATCGCCGCCGAGCTGATCATGCCGGCGGAAACAGCCGCCGAAAAGAGCGGCGAGTCATCCGCGCAATAGCATGAAAACCGCCCCGCCTTTTCAGACGGAGCGGTTTTATTATGCCTTGCGCGGTGCGGTCATGGGCGAATTACTTCGCGGCCTTCCACGCGTCGTACTGAGCCTGATACCAGCTAATCACGTCGTCGATGCCGACGCTCTTGAGGGAGTCGCGCAGCATGGGCACGTATTCCTCGGCGTCCAGCACGCCCACCTCGAGCAGCGGATTGTACTCGGCGATGGCGCCGTTGACAGCCGCGATCTTGTCATTGATCTCAGAGGAATCGGGGTTGAAGCCCAGCATGGGGGAATCGATCGCGGACTCGTTGAACGCGATGTACTGATCCCACTTGTCGTCCGGCTCGCCCACCATCAGGTAGGAGATGAACATATTCTCGGTGGTCCAGTTCTGGGTGAAGTAGTTGTCGGTCCAGCCGTCGAACTGGTGAACCTTGCCGTCGACCAGCTCGTAGTGGCGGCCTTCGATGCCGTAGGCCATCATGTTCTTGATCGCGGGATCAGTGTTCCAGGCCTGAAGCAGCTCCATGCACTTCTCGGGATACCTGGTCTTGGCCAGAATCGCCCAGACGGAGCCGGCGCAGTTGCCGGTGGTGTTGACGATGGGGGTCACGATCATGGGCGTGCGGCCGCCCTCAACGCCCTTGGAAGCGCCAACCTCGTTCAGCGGGCTGTAGGAAACGCAGCCCACGCCGTACTTGCCGTTGTATTTGCCGTCCTCGTCCTTGAGAACATAGGGATCCTCAGCGGTGGCGACGTCCTCGATGATGTAGCCCTTCTGATACCAGTCGTTCATCAGCTTGCAGTAGGCCATATACTCGTCGGTATCGAACCAGTTGACGAAAGTATCGGGCTTGTCATAAAACATAGATACGGCCTTGCAGGTGCTGATCGTGTCCACATAGTAGAGCTTGTACAGACTGGGCATATGGCTGTTGACATTGGTCATCAGGCCATAGCGATCGGTGCCCTTCAGCGCCTCCAGAACGACCTCGATGTCCTCATACTTCTTGATGGAAGCGGGATCGATGTTGTTCTCCTTCAGGAAGTTGGTGTCAGCGTAGAACGCGGAACACTGGGCCACTTCCTTCTGAGTGGGCACGCAGTAGTTGCGGCCATCGATCTTGGAGCCTTCCCACAGCGCGGGATCGATGACGTTGTACAGCTCCGGATAATCGGCCAGCTTGTCGGTGATGTCCAGATACGCGCCGCTGCGGGCACGGTTCGGATAGTCGATCCAGGACGCGTCAAAGACCAGATCCATGGGCTCGTCGGAGGCGATGAGCAGCGGGATCTTCTGGGCAAATTCGCCCTGACCCTGTTTGACCAGCTCGACCTTCACGCCGACCTTCTCCATCGTGAGCTTGCTCAGCTCCTCGGAAACGAGCGCGTCGTCGGGCTTCTGGGGATCGTTGGGGAACAGACGGAGGGTGATCGGCTCTTCGCTCTCGGCGGTGGCGGTCATGCCGCACACGCCCAGAGCCAGAACCAGCGCCAGTGCCAATGCCAGCAGTTTCTTCATGGGATTGTCCTCCTCAAATAATATTATGGTTACGCACAGGGCGCAAACATCGAATGGAATCAGCCCTTCACCGAGCCGATGGTCATGCCGCGGATGAAGAACTTCTGGAAGAAGGGATAGATGACCAGTATCGGGCCGAGCGTACAGAACAGAAGCGCCATGCGCGTGGACATTGTGGGCACGCTGTTGAGCTCCTTCAATTCCACCTCGGATAGATTGCCCATCGACTCGCGCATCTTCAAAAACTCGATGTTCTTCTCGACGCGCATCAGCATGAGCTGCAGCGTGGCCTTGTCCGCATCGTCGATATAGAGCATGGAGGTCTGCCATTCGTTCCAGTGGCCCACGGCGCACATAAAGCCGATGGAGGCCAGCACGGGCGCCATGATGGGCATGACGATCTTGAAGAACGTATAGACCTCGCCCGCGCCGTCGATCTTGGCGGCCTCGATCAGCGAATCGGGCACGTTGGAGTTGATGAACGTCCGCATGACGATGCAGTTCATTGTGCTCACGCAGCCGGGCACGACCAGCACCAGCAGGTTGTTGCGCAAATGATACACATTGGCGTTGATCAGATAGCCGCCCAGCATGCCGCCGGAGAAGAGCATTGTGATCAGCAGATAGATGGCCAGCGGCCCGCGCAGCATGAAGTCCTTGCGGCTGAGCGCGTAGGCGAACATGCTGGTGAGCAGCAGCGTTAAAAGCGTGCCGACGACGGTCTCGAAGATCGTGATCTTGTAGGACTGTATGAGCTGTCCGCCGAAGCTGAACACGTATTTATACGCGCCCGTCGACCAGCTGGAGGGGAAGAAGGTAAAGCCCCTCTCGGCGATGCTCACATCGGAGCTGAACGAAACGACCAGCACCAGCGCCACGGGCAAAAAGCAGAGGATCGTAAACAGCAGTATAATGACGGCGAGCACAACCTGTCCGCGCGTGACCTTGGTTCTCTCGGCTCTTTTGGCTTTCTCTTCCATGTTGTGCCTCCCTCCTCAGAACAGCGCGTTGTCCGGCGCGATTTTGCGCACGATCAGGTTGACGGTCACGACCATGAAGCAGCCCACAGCCGACTGGAAGAAGGACACGGCGCCGGTCAGGCCGTAATCGGACGAGCCGCCCATCAGCGCGTTCAGGACGTAGGCGTCGATGGTCTGCGTGGTGGAGTAGAGTATGCCGGTGTTCTTGGTCACCTGATAGAACAGACCGGTGTTGGAGCTCATGATGCCGCCCAGACCCAGCAGCAGCAGGATCGAGATCATGCTGGCCAGCATGGGGAGCGTGAGATAGCGGATCTGCTGGCGCTTGTTTGCGCCGTCCAGCTCGGCGGCCTCGAAGATTTCGGGGTCCATGCCGGAGAGCGCGGAGAGATAGAGTATGCAGCCGTAGCCGGTGCCCTTCCAGATATTGACGATTGTGAGGATGGTCGGCCAGTATTTGGCGCTCATGTACCACTGGATTTTCTTCTGTCCCAGCGAGAGCAGCAGCCCGTTGACCACGCCGTTGTTCTCCAGCATGGCCTGCACGATGTATGTGACGGCCACATAGGAGATGAACGTGGGCATGATCATGACGGTGTGGGTGATGCGGACGAAATGCCGGAACATACACTCATGCAGCATGATGGCCAGCGCCACATTGCACACCGTGCCGATCGCGGTGAACAAAAAGTAATATCCCAGCGTATTGCGGACGATGCGCGCAAAGGTCTTGCCGTTGGTGAACAGGAATTTGAAGTTATCAAACCCGATCCACGGACTGCCCCAGATGCCCTTCATATAGTCGAATTTCTTAAACGCCACCAGCGCGCCGTACATCGGCACATAGCTGAACATGAATATCAGCACGATGCCCGGCAGCGCCATGGCCAGCAGCGCCCTATGCTTGACCGTGTTGCGCAGCAGCCCTTTCATTCAATCACCCTTCCCGATTTATGGATATATTATACAATTCAGATTTTCGTCCTGTCTATAATACTTTTCCGACATTTCGAGCACTTTTCCGACTTCTTTTGTTAAGCAGGCGGGGCCTGCACCCAGACCGCTTCGCGCACGCAACCCGGCAGGCTGAGCCTGCATACACTCCGCTTCGCGCGTGCAACCCGACTCCGCGCCGCTTGGGGGCGGCTCGAGTCTGGTCGTTGGTACGAATTGATATGATATTTGTACAGCCCGACTTGCCCGAGCATAAATTGGACTCGGGCAAGTCTCTCCGTGTACCCTGGCGACGGCGAACCCCAACGCGCTTGTTCAGAGCTATCGCGCCTTACATGGATGGATAAAGCTATGGCGCACAGCGGGAATCCAAAGGCGCAAATATATTTTTACTGAAACAGATTTTTTACTTGCAGTGTTCGAACCGATGTGTTACAACGAATGAAAAATTACGCAGTCGCGTATTTTATGAGAGGGGAGCTGTCACACATGGAAGGAAAAGCGAATGGACTATCCATCGCGGGATTCGTCGTTTCACTGGTTAGTCTCTTTCTGGTGGCGCTGTACGGCATTGCCGGACTGGTCGGCCTGATTCTCTCGGCGGTCGGCCGCTCTCAGGCCGTGCGCGAGGGCGGCAAGACGGGGCTGGCCACGGCGGGCATTGTGCTGGGCATCATCAGCATTGTCTGCGGACTGAGCACCGCCATCGTCATGAGTCTGTAACGGGCCTTATTGGAAAAACCGTGCGTCGCAATCGGCGCACGGTTTTCCTGTTTATTCAGCTTTATTCAAATAGGCGTTCAGCCCCTCCAGGCTGGCCAGACCGTCGCGGCGGCCCAGATCATAGACCGATTGCAGCTTATCCGGATCGGTTTCAATGCGCTTGATGCCGATCGGCTGATCGGGCCGTATGACGAACACCTCGCCCCGCTTTTCCAGCAGATTGAGCGCGTCCACGCTGCGGTTATAGGCCTCGGCGCGCTCCTGCAAACGCTTGCAGAACTCGGGATAACGGCCGTAGCGCACGCGGATCAGCGCCGGATTCATCGGCTTTTTGCGATAGCTCTTATCACGCGTGAGGATGACGGCCAGCCGGTCGTAGCCCATGCGCCGCATCGCCGCGAAGGGGATGCTGTCCGCAACGCCGCCGTCCAGATACTTTTCGCCGTTCAGCTCGACCGGCGTAGACGCGAACGGCAGCGAGGCCGACGCGCGCAGCACGTCCATCTCGGCCAGCACGCTGTGGATCTGCTTGTATTCAGGCTTGCCCGTGCGCAGATTGGTCAGCACCGCATAAAACGGCACGCCGGACGCGCGGAACGCCTCGTCGTCAAACGGATCGAGCAGCATGGGCACCGTGCCGTAGGCATATTTCGTATTGACGATGTTGCCCGTGCTCAAAAGCGGCTTGAGGCCCATGTAATCGCGATCGCCGTTATAGCGCTTGTTGTAGCGGATGACGCGCCCGATCTGTCCGGAGAGGAAGTTCGGGCCGAACACCGCGCCCGCCGAAACGCCCATCACACCGTCAAAATGCACGCCGTGCTCCATGAACACGTCCAACACGCCGGCGGTAAACATACCGCGCATCGCGCCGCCTTCCAGCACAAGTCCCGTTTTCAAATGTCCCATCATCCTTTCGCCGGCGGATCGCCTCATCTTATGATATGCCCATTGTAGCACCGCGCATCCGGCATTTCCAGCGAAAGTAAATTAGAAAATTTTGACAATGCTATGAAAGCGCGTCATTCCTCCTGCACGTCGATCGGCCATTCCACAGCCGGCGCGCCGGTGGGCTGCATCTTCTGGAACGCGCCGGGCGTCATGCCCACCAGCTTTTCAAACGTCGTAATGAACTGCTGCGGGCTGTTATAGCCGCAGCGCCGGGCGATCTCCCGCACGGAGAGCTTCTCCTCGGCACGCAGCAGGCGGCAGGCCTCCTCGATCTTGACGCGATTGAGATAGGCGATGAAGTTCACGCCGGTCTTTTGCTTGAAATAGCGCGAGAAATAGTTGGCGCTGTAACCGAAATGCGCCGCGACCGAGCTCAGATTGATGTTCAGTGCAAAGTTCTCCTGCACATAGCTCGTCACGTCGGCCATATCGCCGGTTTCAACCCGGTCGGGCGAATCCGTCTGCCCCGCAAAGAATATGCCCAGATTGTCGCGCAGAATGTCGCCGAGCTGCTCCGCCGTCACCAGCGTATGCGGCGCGGAGATCTCGATCAGGCGGCTTTCCTGCGTGGACGCATTCCAGAACAGCTGCTGATTGAGCGTTTCGGCCAGCTTGATATACTGCCCCACGCTCACATCCGAGCGCCGGTTCAGCTTCAGCAGATCGTCCACAAAGGCGCGCGCCTTCGCCGGATTGCCGCCGGAGAGCAGCGCCGCATAGACGGCCATGGCGTTGGGCGAAAGATGAATGCCGCCCTCCGGAGCGTCGTCCGCCGCGCTGCCCGCGTCCAGAAAGGCGTATTCGCAGGTGATCGGCCGCCGGCGGATGCACTGCCGCGCCGCATAGAACGCCTTGTCAATATCCTCGATGCCGTTCACGCCGCCGCCGCTGGCAAAGATCGCCACGCCGCCGCTCTTTTCGCCGCCCAGCGCCGCGCACAGCCTTTCCGCGCCCTGACACAGCTCCTGATACCGCGCGCGGGAAAGCGGCGTCGTCATAAAGCTGAACTCATCGTCGCTCGTTCGGAGTATGGACAGCGCCGACGCGCCGAAGAGCCGCTCAAAGCGCTCCACCACGGCGCGCCGCTCGCCGCCGTCGCCGTCGTCCGGCAGAGAAATCGCCAGCACAAAGACATAGAACAGCATGGCTCTGGGCTGCGGCTCGGGCAGACACCACTGCGCCCTGTGCCGCTCGTCGGCCTTGCCCCCGCGCAGCAGATGATAGAGCAGCGCATCCCGCACCAGAGGCGAGGAAATATCCAGCTCATGCCGGGCGCTGACATAATCCTCGTGCGCCTCGCGGATGGACTGAGCGAGCAGACGGCACTCGTCCGTGCGGACGGTCACGGGACTGTCCAGCTCGGAAAGAAGCAGCTTCATCGGCTTGTACAGCTGCCGCGCGGCAAAAAAGGCAACGACGCCCATGGCCAGCGTCATGAATACCACGATCAGCTCCAGGCTCAGCAGCAGCTGATTGCGTTCGGATATGATGTTGCGCTCCTCGTCTATGGCCAGATATTCCAGCGGAGAAATGACGCCCGAACGCCTGCGCACCACAACGCCCAGCCCCGGAATGTGCCGCACATAGTCGCCCTTCGGCAGCGCGTCGACGGAAATGTCCAGCGCCTGCGCCGCGTCGGTCACGGGCTGATCGTCCAGCAGCAGCAGCGCGCGCGTGTTGGGGATGGTGAAGTACGTCTCCGCCGTCTGCTCGAGCGCCGCGCCGTCCACCGCCACCACGAAGCAGCCGATCGCGCGGCCATTGGCGCCATAGACGGTCTGCATGAGCGCCAGCGGCGGCGCGCTGTACTGCTCCAGCCGGCCACTCTTCTCCTCAAACGGCACTCTCTGCAGCGCAAAGAGATGAACCCCGCGCAGCATTTGGGAAAAATCCCCGACGTCCCCTTCATACCGGTTGTTGAAATAGGTGTCCAGCTTCGTCACGCCGGCGGATGTGATCAGATAGTCGCTGTTATAAAGGTAGATATAGGCGTCTTTGGCATAGCTCGTGCCGCTCAAAAATGAAGTCAGCCGCTTCACCGCCTCGCGCTGCGCCTGATCGCGGACGCGCAGATCGGCGCGGGGCTGTCCGGCAAGCCGCTGCAGATAGTCGCCCTCGCCGAGCGAAAGCAGAAAGGACGCCGAATTTTTCCAGAAGCCGTCGATCTGCTCCGCGCTGCCGGCCATGGCCATCTTGAGCACGTCGATGTGCGTCTGCACGGAAATCCTGTTCTGATGCACAATCATGACAAAGCTGAAGGCCGCCATGATCAGCACGCTGGACAAAAGCGCGATCAGCGTGCGAAAAAAGGTTCGTCCTCCCACAGGCGCCTTGCTCGTCATAATCTTTTCCTCCTGTTATCTTCTGTTTTTTAATAGACGGATTCATTTGCGTTACAGTTACATTATACACCATTTCCGCGTTTGCGGCATACGGTTTTTTTGACTTTTACACTGGTTTTTCCACTTTTTCGCCTCAGAAATACCGTTTTGAGGAAAGTTGTTCAAAAAACAGCATGAAAGGAAGAAAAAAAGCATAGACATATTGGCGATTAGTTGCTATATTTTAACCATGGTTTTGCCGCCGCGTTACAGAAAAGGGCGTGCGCGGCCGCTCAATTTTCAAAAAGGGAGATGGGAAGTATGTCCGAAGATATGGCGAGACGGCAGGAGCTTCTCCGGGGCAGCGGTCAGGTGCGCCGCGATATGCCGCTGGGAAAGTATATGCGTCTCAACTGGGTGCTCTACATCATGCTGATTCCCGGGCTTATCAATCTGCTTCTATTTAAGTATCTGCCCATGTATGGCATTGTGGTGGCCTTTCAGGATTACACGCCCAAGGGCGGCTTCTTCGGCTCCAAGTGGGTGGGTCTCAAGCACTTCGCCGCGTTCTTCCGCGATCCGTTCTGCTGGCGCGTCATCCGGAACACCGTGGTGCTGGGCGTGGAAAGCCTTGTCTTCTCCTTCCCCGCGCCCATCATACTGGCGCTGCTGCTCAACGAGCTGCACTACAATCGCTTCAAGAAGGTCGTACAGACCATCTCCTATATGCCCTACTTCCTCTCGGTGGTCATCGTCGTGGGCATGATGAAGGAGCTGTTCAGCATGAACGACGGCCCAATTAACGCCATTATGGAAGCGATCGGCCTTAAACGGCAGAATTTCTTCATGAATCCCGCCGCGTTCAGGCCGCTGTATATCGGCTCGGGCATCTGGCAGGGCGTGGGCTACGGCTCGATCATCTATCTGGCCGCCATTTCCGGCATCAATCCGGAGATGTACGAATCGGCCGTGCTGGACGGCGCGGGCCGCATAAAACAGATGTGGTATATCACGCTGCCCAGCATACTGCCCACAATCAGCATCCTCTTCATCATGGCCGTGGCCGGCGTGCTGGGCAACGATTTCCAGAAGATCCTGCTCATGTACAGCCCCCGCACCTACGCCACCGCCGACGTGATTTCCACCTATGTCTACCGCTACGGCATCGAGACGGCCGGCAACAACCTGAGCTATTCCTCCGCCGTGGGTCTGCTCGTCAACGTCGTGTCCCTGTTCTTCCTGCTCGCCGCCAATTTCATCACCGGAAAGCTCAGCGAAACGTCGCTATTCTAAGAAGGAAGGAGATCAATCATGCGTACAAAAACCACCGCCTTCGACGTCTTTCTCGTCATACTGATGATTCTCCTCTCCTGTGCCTTCCTCTATCCGCTGCTCAATATGCTGGCGCTCTCCGTGAGCGACGCGCAGACGCTCAAGTCCTCGCCGATCTATCTGCTGCCCGTGGGCTTCTCGCTGGAGTCCTATAAGGCGCTGCTGGGCGACAACCGCATACTGCTCTACTACTGGAACACCATCAAGTACGCAGCGGTGGGCACGTTCATCATGCTGCTGACCACGTCTCTGATGGCCTATCCGCTCTCGATCACCGCGCTGCGCGGGCGCAGGCTGGTCTCGGTCATACTGACCATCACGATGTTCTTCGGCGGCGGCCTGATCCCCTATTACGTCACGATCATGCGCCTGAAGCTGATCGACACGTTCTGGGTCATGGTACTGCCGGGCGCGATTTCGGCCTACAACGTCATCGTGTTCAAGACGTTCTTCATGTCCATCCCCGAATCGCTGAAGGAATCGGCGTTTCTGGACGGCGCGGGCCATATGCGCGTGCTGTTCTCGATCGTGCTGCCGCTCTCAAAAGCTGTGCTGGCCACGTTCGCGCTGTTCAGCATCGTGGGCTACTGGAACGACTATCTCACCGCGCTGCTCTATCTGCGCGATGACAGGAAATACCCCATACAGCTGCTCATGCGCCGCCTGCTCGTGCTGATGGACTACAAAGATGCGAGCACCGCGCAGCTGCTCAAGGACTTCCGCTCTATCTCCAGCCGCACCACAAAGGCCGCGGCGACAATCATCACCGTGGTGCCGATCCTGTGCATCTACCCCTTCATGCAGAAGTACTTTGCCAAGGGCGTTCTGGTCGGCTCGATCAAGGCCTGACGCGCCCCCTTCCCCTCGAATTTGGGCGGCATGATCCGCCTGAAGAGCGATAGATCCCCCGCGAATAACAAAAAGGAGGAATCCCGTCATGAAGAAACTCGTCACTCTGCTCCTGGTTCTCGCGCTGGCGCTGGGCTGCATCCCCGCCATGGCCGAGTCGCTGCTCCCCTATGAGGGCGACGCCGTGACCTACGAGGGCTACACTGCCGATCTGGGCATCAAGGAAGACCGCGAATCCCCCGTCTATCAGGAATACAAGAAGCTCCTGGGCAACGTGTCCATCGAGTGGTCGTCCGGCCCCTGGGCTGACTTCGACACCAAGACCTCCCTGTTCCTGAACACCGGCGACCTGCCGGACGTCGTCTGGCTGCGCAATTCCTCGTCCGTCATCGCCAACTACGGCGACATGGGCTACTTCCTCAACTTCATGGACTATTTGGACTATATGCCCAATCTGAAGTCCTACATCGACACCTATCCGCAGATCAAGAACATGATCAACGACAATGGCGCGCTCTACTGCCTCAATGACATCGAGCCGAGCGACTATGTCGACGAGAGCTTCTGGGTCAACAAGACCGAGCTGGCCAAGCTGGGCAAGGAAGTCCCCACCACCTGGGACGAGATGCTCGACTGCATGCGCGCCTACAAGCAGGCCAACCCCGAGGGAATGCCCTTCATCACCTACGGCTGGGGCGCTTCCTACTATATGTACGTCCTGGGCAGCATCAACAACGCCAAGACCGGCTTCTACTATGACGGCTCCAAGTGGACTCATTCCCTGCTGAGCGAGGATTCCAACCATCGCGACCTGATCGACATGATGCACACCATGTACGCCGAGGGTCTGCTGCACCCCGAGTTCTCCACCATGTCCGATGAGCAGGCTCAGCAGTACATCCTCAACGGCAACTGGCTGTTCTCCTTCTGGTATCTCAACACCATCTACAACGAGATCTTCCTGGGCGAGGAGATCCCCTTTGAGTACGAGGCCATGTTCGCACCCGCCCGCCATGAGGGCGACCAGCGCTACTCCGTCATCACCGTGCCCTATGACAACATCCCCGGCTGGGGCTACTTCGTCAACGCCGACGTGAAGAACCCCGAGCTGATCTGCTCCTATCTGGACACCGTCATCTCCAAGGACGCCTCCACGCTCTACAACTGGGGCGTTAAGGATCTGACCTACACCGTGGATGAGAACGGCCGCCATCAGTACACCGCCGACTATCAGACCAGCGACGCCCGCAAGGCGGTCGGCGTGGGCAACTTCATGGACGTGCGCTACATCCAGTACAAGCAGCGCGAGACCGACTATGTCGGCGGAAGCGATTCTTCCCGCGCCGCGTACGACAAGATCATCGGCGGCCTGCTGAGCGGCGAGCTGATCGGCATCCGCGCTCTGCGCGGCACCCCCAACTTCACCGCCGAGCAGAATGAGATCGTCGCCCGCAGCACCACCCCGTTCAAGACCTACATCGACGAGAACGTCATGTCCTTCATCGACGGCACCCGCGATATGAGCGAATGGGATGCGTTCGTGGACGAGACGCTGGCTCTGGGCAACATGGGCGAAGTCCTTGCCACCTATGAAGAGGCCGAGCAGGTGATCTATTCCACCGAGCGCCGCTACGTCAGCTACAACTAATCCTCCCCATTGGGGCGGGCGGTCGATCGGCCGTCCGCCCTTGCTTTTTTCCTCCGCCGCGTTTATACTGTCACCATTCCCAATATTCATTTCGGGAGGCCGCCCATGCGAAAGATTTATTCATCCTATCATCATCCGGAATCCTATCCCGAATATACCCGCCGCCTGATCCGCGCCACGACGCGCGAGACGCTGGAAAACACCGTTCAGTTCATGTCCCTGCGCGCGCTGCCGCAGGATGAAAACGGCGCGCTCACGGAGATCGACGCGGCGCTCGATCTGTACACAAAGCGCTTCGATCTGGGCAAGGTGTTCTGGATGCAGTGCAGCGCCGTGCAGGCAACCAATCTGCCCGAGTTCCTCGAGGCCGTCAAAAAGCGCGGGGGCTATGTGTTCGATCTGTGGGGCTTTGTGCCCGGCTCCTACAAAAAGGGGCTGCTCTGGGGCGAATACACCGTCACCGACGAGCAGCACGCGTGCTTCACCATCCTGCTGGGCGATCGCTTCATCGGCTATGACAACGGCGAGCAGGACGGCCGCTACATCGGCTCCTACACGCCCACGCAGTGCCCCGCGCGGCAGGACAACGTGTTCCAGCAGCGCCGCTTCTATGAGCATTTCGACGAGATGGGCGGCCAGCTCCATAACGCCACGACGGCGCTGTGCTCGCTCAACTACGTACACTTCTTCGCCCGCGAGCAGAACTGCTTCATGCTGGGCGCGGAGACGGCGCAGGCGCTGCCCAACGCCAACCTCTGGTACGCCTACATCCGCGGCGCGGGCAAGCAGTACGGCCTGTTGTGGTTCGGCAACGCGTCGGTCTACAACCGCTTCAGCTGGAAGAGCTACGACATCGAGAGCAACGGCCTGGATCAGGAGGGCTACAGCTACGGCCCGACTGCCGGCACCAGCCTGTCGCTGCTGCGCCGATTGATGTACGTCGAATATCTCTACAATTCCGATATGCTCGGCTTTGAATCCGGCCTGATCACGACCAAAGCGTGCATGGACAGGGTGAACGCCGGCATTCCGCTCGAGCCGAATAAGACCAATTCCGACAAGAGCCTCTTTACCGGCGAGGACGCTGTGCTCGCGCCCATCGGCCAGATTCAGGCCGACTGCATCCGCTTCATTAAGGAGCGCGGCTATGCGGGCGTTATGGCCGTGCCCACGGCGGTTGTGCTCAACAGCGGCAACGGCTGGTGCGTCCCCCGCCACCTCTACACGCGGAACGTCTATCGCAGCTGGGGTCAAATGCCCTATAAGGACTGCGATCATCAGCTGCACGCGCTCTTCACGCTGCTCTATCCGGGCTATGAGGACTCCGGCTTCTTCCTCAACGAGCGCGGCTTCCTCACGCCCACGCCCTACGGCGATCAGGCCGATGTGCTCATGACCGACGCGCGCGCCGAGACGCTTCGGCAGTACAATCTCCTGCTGCTGGCCGGCTGGCAGAAGCTCGACCGCGAGCAGCTGGACAAGCTGGCCGCCTTCGCCGACAACGGCGGCACGATCCTCGCCTTCGCAGGTCAGCTCGAGGACGCGCCGGAAGCGGCGGCGTTCTTCGGCGTGAACAGCCTGGGCAAGGCCACCCTGCGCCGCGACGCGCTGGTTACGGACATCGACGGCAGCGCTTATCGCGAACGCGCGCTGTCGGTCTATGCGGACGCGACTCTGAGCGACGCGGACGTGCTCATGGCCCTCGAGGACGGCACGCCCTTCGTCATTGCCCGCGCCGCCGGAAAGGGCCGCGCGCTGCTGGTGCTCTCGCCCTACGGTCTGGACGAAACCGAAAATCCCGCACCCGTGCGCAACATGGAGAACGTCAGCATCCCCCTGCGCCATGATCTGCTGGAGAGCGTCAAGGCGCTGCTGGGCAGGCTGATGGACGAGGAGCGGCTCGTGTCCATCGACAATCCCGCGCTGCAAACCATCGTCAACATCCGCGACGAGCATACGCTGACCGTGACTGTGGTCAACAACGGCTTCTCTGCGGAAAGCTACCGCATCGAGTGCCTGTGCGGCCAGGAAATAAGCCGCCGCGAAATCGCCGTGCCCGATCTGGATCCCGCCACGCCCGGCTACTGGCCGATGTACACGCGCCCCTATCCGGCGCTGAACACGACCGACGAGGGCCGCGCGCTGATCGGCCCCGGCCAAATCGCCATGTGGGATATTGAATACGAGCCGGAGAACGTCGCCTTCGTACACGAGGAACCGATGCGCGACCTGAGCGGCAACGTCTATGTTTCGCTGCGGCCGCACGGCATACTCATCGAGGAGCTGCTCAAAATGCCCGCGCTCAATCAGTATTTTGCGGGCGTAAAGCTGGACGCGGCCTATGTGAGCGATCTGAGCCTGCGCCAGTGCGAGCAGGCCGGCGGCTGGCTCAGGCGGCGCGGCCTTGATGTAATCGTCGATTTCGCGTCCGTGCTGGATCACTATCCACATCTGTCGCTCATCCGCAATATGCCCGAGCGTCAGGACGCCAAGCTCCAGTGGATAGACGGCATCATGGCGAACGCGGCGGCCCTGGGCGCGAAGCGCATTCTCCTGAACCACCACCGCAACGCCGAAAACCACCTCACGCACCATGGAAAGCAGCGTGGAAGCCCACGGCTTGCCCATGGATTGCAGGAAAATAAAGGTGGCCTTGTTGACCGTGGCCAGCGTCATCAGGCACAGATAGATCCGGAAGGACCGGACGGCAAACTGGGTATAATAAACGCTCTCGTTTGCCGCGCCGAAAATGCCGATCAGCGCATAGGGGAAAAGCTCCACGATCAGCGTAGATACTGCGCCCACCGCCGCCTCCAGCAGCAGAAGGGACTGAAACACCTGACGGGTCCGTCCGTTGAGCCCTGCGCCCACATGATACCCCACGATGGGGATGCAGCCCGCCGCCAAACCGATGGAGATGGAAATAATAATCTGGAAGAACTTCATCACAATGCCGATAACGGCCATGGGAATCTGCGCATATTCGGGCTGGCCGAAGATGGGATCCAGCGCGCCGTATTGACGGGTCATACCGTTGATGGCCGCCATAGCC
>OLPR01000856.1_pt1 | contig 26449 bp, 25 predicted proteins | sample 1672761 | NCBI WGS metagenome assembly OLPR01 (sample SAMEA3136721, study PRJEB25190) | human gut metagenome | biome: human gut; feature: human-associated habitat; material: faeces | place: Austria | collected 2013 | reverse complement strand
GCACGGCGATGTCCGGCGGTCGCGGCTCAATCGTCGGAACAATTCTGGGCGTTTTGATCATCGGCTTGATGAACAACCTGCTGATTCTGCTGGGGGTCGATTCGTTCCTGACGGACGCGTTCAAGGGCGCGATCGTGGTCGCCGCAGTGCTGATGCAGCGCAAGGAAAAGAACGCTTAATTTTGTGGCGCGGACTTGAATTTGGGTTCGCGCCTTTTCAATCGATGGAGGCCAAAAATGGATATTCAGAGAATTATTTCGGAAATGACGCTTGAGGAAAAGACGGCGCTGCTGTCCGGCAAGGATTTTTGGCATTTGAAGGGCGTGGAGCGGCTCGGCATTCCGGAAATTATGGTAACAGACGGCCCGCACGGACTGCGCAAACAGGCAGGAACAAGCGACCATCTGGGCTTGAACGCGTCCGTTCCCGCGACTGCATTTCCGACTGCGGCGGCGACGGCGTGTTCGTTTGATCGAGAATTGATTTATGAAATGGGCGAAGCGCTGGGCGAAATGTGCCAGCAGGAGGACGTCGCGGTGATTCTGGGCCCCGGAACGAACATCAAGCGTTCGCCGCTCTGCGGGCGCAATTTTGAATACTTCTCGGAGGACCCCTATCTCGCGGGTGAAATGGCGGCGGCGCTGATTTTGGGCGTTCAGAGCAAAAACGTGGGCACGAGCGTAAAGCATTTCGCGATGAACAATCAGGAAACGCGGCGAATGTCCGTAAGCGTGCTCGCAGATGAGCGAACGAAGCGCGAAATCTATCTGGCGCCGTTTGAAACCGCGATCAAAAAGGGAAAGCCGTGGACGATCATGTGTTCGTACAACAAGATCGGCGGCGTGTATTCCAGCGAAAACCGGTGGCTGCTGAATGATCTGCTGCGCGGCGAATGGGGCTTTGAAGGCATGACCATGACCGACTGGGGCGCGTGCAGCGATCATATCGAGGGCGTGCGCGCGGGCATGGATCTCGCGATGCCGAGCTTGGGCGATAGCGCGGATAAGCAGCTTGCCGACGCGGTGCGCGACGGTGTGCTGGACGAAAAATATGTGAATGAAGCGGTCGAACGCGTGCTGAACGTTATTCAGAAATTTACCGAGAACCGGAAGAAGGATCCCGATTTCTTCCTGGGCGCGCAGCATCATCAGGCGCGCAAAATCGCGCGCGAAAGCGCCGTGCTTTTGAAAAACGACGGCGTTCTCCCGCTGAAGAGCAAGGGCAAAATCGCATTCATCGGCGCGTTTGCCGAAACGCCGCGCTATCAGGGCGGCGGCAGCTCGCATATCAACGCTTCCGAAATTACGAGCGCGCTTCAGGCGGTGAGGTCGGTCGCAAAGGTGGAGTATGCGAAAGGCTATTCGATCGATACCGATCAGGTGAACCCCGAATTGCAGGCGGAAGCCGTGGCGCTCGCGAAGAAAGCGGACGTGGCGGTGCTGTTCGTCGGGCTTACGGACGCGTATGAATCCGAGGGCTACGATCGCAGCCATATGCGGATGCCGGAGAATCAGAATGCGCTGATCGATGCGGTTTGCGCGGTCAACGATCGCGTCGTGGTCGTGCTGCACAACGGTTCGCCCGTCGAAATGCCGTGGGCGGACAAGGTCGGGGGCATTCTCGAAATGTATCTGGGCGGACAGGCAGTCGGCGGCGCAACGGTCGATCTGCTGTTCGGCGCGGTTTCGCCGTCCGGCAAGCTCGCCGAAAGCTTCCCGATGCACCTGGAGGACAATCCGTCCTATCTGAATTTCCCCGGAAACGGCGATCAGGTGGAATATCGCGAGGGGATCTACGTCGGCTATCGCTGGTATGACACGAGGAAAATGCCGGTGCGCTGGGCGTTTGGGCACGGGCTGAGCTATACGCAGTTTGAATATTCCAATCTGCGCGTGAATAAGGAGAAAATCGCGCAGGGCGAGGGCGTCCGTGTGGCGATCGACGTTAAAAATGTCGGGCACATGGGTGCGAAGGAGGTCGTTCAGCTGTACGTGCATTCCGCGCACGACGGCGCAGCGCGCCCTGAACAGGAGCTGAAGGGCTTTGAAAAGGTGTATATCGCGCCCGGAAAGACGGAAACGGTCGAATTTGAATTGAATCCGCGGGCGTTTGCGTATTACGAGAGCGCGATTCGCGACTGGTACGTCGAGGGCGGCGCATATGAAATCCGCATCGGCGCGTCGTCAAGGGACATCCGCGCGGCAAAGACGATTGAAATCGAAGCGGGCAAGCCGATTCCGGTGCGCGTGACGATGGACACCACGTTCGGCGATTTGATGAAAATTCCGGGCTCGCAGCCGATTCTCCAGCCGGTGATGGGCGGTATGATGGCACAGTTTGGCGGCGTTCCGAAGGACGATTCCATGAGCGGAATGATGAACGCGATGGTCGGATTCATGCCGCTGCACGCGCTGAAATCGTTCGGCGGCGGGCAGGTTTCGGATAAGATGCTGGAAGAAATGATCGCGGCGCTGAATCGCATTCAGGAATGAGCGCGGATGGAAAGCTGCGCGTGCTCGCGCAAATCGCGAATCGGCTGAATGCAGCGGAAATTCAATGGGCGCTCGGCGCGTCGGCGATGCTGTATCTGAACGGCGTCGCCGACCGGTTCGACGATCTGGATATTATGGTGCAAACCGATCGGGCGCTGCGGGCGAAGGACATTCTTAAATCGATGGGTGCGATGAAGGCAGCGAGTCCTGCGGCGCAGTATGGAACGAAATATTTCTTTGAATTTGTAATCGGCGGCGTTGACGTGGATCTGATGGGCGGGTTTACGATTCGCGAGGGCGAAATCGAACACGATTGCAGTCTGAAGTCCTTTCAGATTGCCGAAACGCGCGAAATTTGCGGAGAAAAGGCGCCGCTGCAGGCGCTTTCGGTCTGGCGCGAATACTACGAATGGATGGGGAGGCGCGCGAAAGTCGAAATGATCGACGCGCGAGACTGAAAATGAATGCTTTGATTATGGTGTTTCCATATGTGTGCACAATTCTCGCTGCGGGGTGCTTCGCCGCGCTTCAGGGGGATCGGCCTGCCGTTTGGATTGCGCTGATCGCGATTGCGGGCGTGGCGGCGTTTGCCGCAGCACTGATTGCCGCAGTGCGAAACGCCGTGCGCGGATTGACTGCGAAACAGAACCTTACGATCAAATGCGTGCAAATCCCGGCGTATGTTTTGAATTTCGCGATTGCGATTATCGGCGTAATGATGAGCGTGTTCGGGCTTCCGATGATCGCGTGGGCAATCGCGATTGATTTTCTCAGCATCGTGCTGACCGGCGTCAGCGCAATCGGCTGCGGACGAACCCTTTATAAAGAAGGAAAAATCGATCGAACATCAGCCATCTGGACGACCATCGGCAGCTTCGTCTATTGCGCCGATGTGGTGATTGCGATCGTGTGGTATTGCAAGGGAAAGAAATGAAGAAGCGGGGGAAATGGAATAAGCGCGAGAAAAGGATTATCGCGCTTGCCTATTGTAACCGCTACGGATGTTTTCTGGGAGCGCTTGCAGCGATGTTCCTGCCCAACAGGGAAATATGGATCGGAATTGTCAGTTTTGCTTGGGGGCTGTATCAGTTCGTCGGCTATAAACTGAAATGGAAACACATTTACTGCTCATATCAGGATGCCTATCACCAGAAAATGACGCCGAATCGCATGAAATGGAGCATGATTAAGAAGAGCGACGCCTATGGAATTCCGGCTTTCTTTTGCATAATGGGCATTGCGCTGATCATGGCCAGTATATTAGAAAAACCATAAAAACGCGCCCATGCTGCAATGTAACAGCAAGGGCGCGTTCAATTATCCCCTAAAGATAGGGCGCAAGCCGTCACCACGACGGCGCAGCGACCGGGGAAATGGGAAGTAAGCTGTCGCTTCGAATCTACAAAGAAATCGGGTCGTTGTCCGACCCGATTTCGTCGCGATTAAGCGCGGCAGCAGGTGTCAGTCGGCACCGCCGACGCCAGCGTGCCCATGGGATCCCAGGGGGCCAGTTCGATCGGGGGGAGATCAGCGCAGGACGCAAGATCGCCCAGGTATTCGCGCTCAATCGCCGCCTGATATACGTATGCGTCAAACCACGTGTCGGAGCAAACATAGTAGCCCTTTTCGCCGCGCTTGTCGCCCCAGCTGTTTTCAATCTTCCAGCGAACGGGCTTGCCGGCTTCGAGATGTACGCCCGTCAGAACCATCGCGTGATTCATCGCGGAGAAACCGTAATCCAAAGCGTCCGCCTTCGAAATCGTCAGATTCAAGCCCGTGAAAAGCTCGTCGCGGAAGCAGGCGTCATCCCAAACGCCGCGCTCGCGATCACCGTATTTGCCAACATCGCTGCCGAACCAGACCACCTTGCCCGCTTCCAGCTGCGCAATCACCGCGCGCTTGAATTCATCCATCGACAAATTCAGGTGCTTTACCGCATTGCCGCCAACGACATTTCCAAGGAAGCGCACCGTGAAGGTTCTGTGATACGGCTTGTCCGCCGTAGGCGCGTGAATGACGCTGACTACGCGATCCAGCAGATCGCCAATGTACTTGTCGCGGAACGAAACGGGCGTTAAACCCTTGTCGCAGTGATAAACCTTGTCCTTGTCCACATATTCAAAATCAAATTCGCGCGGCGGCTCCGTGTAACACGTGCACAGGAACGCGTAAATTTTGCCGAGCATCTCGGATTTCGCCGACTGAATCTCATCCTCCGACGCGCCGGACGCAACCATGCTGCGCAGCTTGACCGCGCACGCCTTCAGATTGCGATTCAGAACGTGATTCATGCCCTGCGTGTGCGAGGACTGGAACGTCTCGCTGAACGCATCCTTCGGAACCAGACCGTATTTGCGAACGACGTTTGCAAACATATCCCACTGACCGCCGTCGTGTACGCCCGTCGCGAGAATGAAGCTCACTTCGCGATCGTCCGTCGGACGATCCGCCGTCGCGAGGATCGATTCGAGAAAATAATTCGCGCGCTCGAATTTGTCCCAGAACGCCAGATAGCTCTGCGAAAGCTCGAACGATTCCAGATTCAGATCGTTCGCAATCTTTTCGCGCAAAACGTTCGTCGCCGCGAATAGCCAGCAGCGACCGCTCGCCTCCTGATTCGTAACCTCGAGCGTCGGAATCTCAACGGAGAACTTCTGGCGCATCTTGAACGCCGCCTGCGGAACGAACATTACGTCGTTGATCGCCGTCTTGGAAAGCGCAAGGGTCGCCAGCTGGCGCTCCGCGCTCGCCTGATACGCGCCGGACCAGCCCGAAAGCTGCGCGCCCGTTATGGAAAACTGTTTCATATATATCCTTCCTTTCGTAGAATCTGTTTTCAGTATACTGCAAACGAATGAAATTGGCAAGATCATTCCACGCGCGCGTATTCCGTCGGCGGCGTGCCCATCAGCTCGTGAAACCGCCGCGAAAAATACAGGGGATTTTCAAATCCGACCGACGCTGCCACAGCCTTTACGCTCAGATCGCCGCGCCGAAGCAGCGCGCACGCGTGGCGAATCCGCACCTGCGTCAGCACCTGCATCGGCGTAAGCTTAAGCTCCGAAACGAACAGGCGGTATAAATGACTCCGGCTTAAACCGACGTGCTTGGCGACGTCCGCAATGCCGATCGGCAGCGCGTAATGATTTTCAATGTACGCGCACGCGCGGCGCACGCTGTCGTCCCGTTCGCGCGCCGCCTGCGCCGGATGATCGCGCATCAAAAGCGCCAGCAGCTGGTACAAAAGTCCGGTCATCGTCGCCGATTCGTGGAATAAGCTCCCGCGCGCGAAATAAATCTGCATCAGCAGCCGGCAAACCGGCTCGCCCACGTCGCGCAGTACCGGCGCGTCCAGATCAATGCGCTCGATCAGCTGCTCCGCGTCCGTTCCGTGAAAGCCGACCCAGCAGTATTCCCACGGATCGTCCTCGCTCGCTTGATAGAAGATGCGCATATCGGGCTGCGAAAGGAACAGATCGCCTGCGCGCAGCTCGTGGCGCACGCCGTTTGTCTCGTAAATGCCGCTTCCGGAGATCACATAGTGAATCAGATAGTGATCCCGAACGCCCGGCCCCCAGCTGTAGCCCGGCTCGCACCGCTGAACGCCCGTGTTGCATACGTTCAAAGCCGCCAGCTCCCGCTGCGGGTATTTATAGGAATACTTGTAGAGCATGCGAAATCGCCTCCCGAATTCATTGTACCGCAGTTGGAGCCGGAATGCAACAAAAATGAATGTTTCCGCACGAATCGTTTATTGAAAACCGCGTCCGCCGGCGCTACAATAAAAATAGAAAAATGATGAAGGGGTGAGCGATATGAAGGTATTGGTCACGGGCGGCGCGGGCTTTATCGGAAGCCATACGTGCGTGGAGCTGCTGAATGCGGGGCACGAGGTGGTCGTTCTGGATAATTTCGTCAATTCCAAACCCGACGCGCTGGACAGCATTCGCAAAATTACCGGCAAGGAACTTACGCTGTGTGAAGCGGATCTGCGCGATCGCGATGCGGTTCGCAGACTGTTCGACGAAACGAAGATCGACGCGGTCATTCATTTCGCGGGGCTGAAGGCCGTGGGCGAAAGCGTCGCGAAGCCGATCGAGTATTACGACAACAACCTCGTCGGTTTTCTCGTTCTGGTCGAGGAAATGCGCGATCACGGCGTGAAGAAGCTGGTGTTCTCTTCGTCCGCGACGGTGTACGGCATGAACAATCCCGTTCCTTTCCGCGAGGATTATCCGACCAGCGCAACCAACCCCTATGGATATACGAAGGTCATGATCGAGCAGATGCTGCGCGACATCGCGAAGGCGGATTCGGAATGGAGCATTTGCATGCTCCGGTATTTCAATCCCATCGGCGCGCATGAGAGCGGTCTGATCGGCGAAAATCCCAACGGCATTCCGAACAACCTGCTGCCGTACGTTGCGAAGGTTGCGACCGGCGAACTCGATTGCCTGAACGTCTTCGGCGACGATTACGATACGCCCGACGGCACCGGCGTGCGCGATTACATTCACGTCGTCGATCTGGCGCTGGGTCATATCGCGGCGCTGGAATACACGAACACGCATCACGGCGCGGAGGCGATCAATCTGGGCACCGGCAAGGGCACGAGCGTTCTGGAAATCGTCCACGCGTTTGAAAAGGCGTGCGGTCACGCGATTCCCTATAAGATCGCGCCGCGTCGTCCGGGCGATATTGCGACCTGCTATGCCGATACCGAAAAGGCGAGCCGCGAGCTGAACTGGCACGCGACCCGCAATATCGACGATATGTGCCGCGACGGCTGGAATTTCGTTCAGAAACATCGTTAAATCATTGAAACGCAGACGCGTCCGCGGGATACGTCTGCGTTAATTTTTATACATTAGCTGCCGTTGAACGGGATATTTATGCACGGATTGCCGCTAAAAAATCGCTGAATATGCAATATAACCGGCTGAATACTGCATTTGATGAAAGAAATATTCGGAAAAAGACGAAAATTCGAAGAGAACGGAGGCAATCAAATGCATTTTTACCGAAAAAGACGATTAACGTGCTGTGATCGCATAAAAACACAAAACTTTACTTGACAATCGGCGGCGACGAATGTATAGTACTTATATCGTTTTCAGCGGGCTGCACGCCCCGCGGAAACGTGAAATTACAAGGAGGGAACTGATTATGAAGTGCACTAAAATGCTCGCTATGCTCCTCGCGCTCGCAATGGTATTGACCATGGGTTCGTTTGCCCTGGCGGAAGAAACCATTAAGATTGGCATGATCGGTCCGCTGACCGGCGGAGCTGCCAGCTACGGCACTTCTGTTGCGCAGGGCGCGCAGATCGCTGTAGATGAGATCAACGCACTCGGCGGTATGCAGATTGAGCTGAATTGCCAGGACGATGAACACGACGCTGAAAAGTCCGTCAACGCATACAATACGCTGTGGGACTGGGGCGCTCAGATGATTGACGGCTGCGTTACCACCAGCCCGTGCGTCGCGGTTGCGACCGAGGCGTACAACGACCGTATGTTCATGCTGACCCCGTCCGCTTCTTCTCTGGACGTGATCAAGGACAAGGATAATGTCTATCAGGTTTGCTTTACCGATCCGGCGATGGGCTCTGCGTCCGCGCAGTACATCTATGATCACAAGCTGGCGACCAAGGTAGCGGTTATTTACAATAACGCCGATGCGTATTCTACCGGCTGCTATCAGACCTTCGAAGCCAAGGCGAAGGAGCTGGGCATTGAGATTTCGACCGTCGCGACCTTCAATAACGATACCACCGACTTCTCCGTTCAGGTTACCAGCGTCAAGGAATCCGGCGCGGAACTGGTCTTCCTGCCGATGTACTATCAGCCGGCTTCCATGATCCTGCAGCAGGCGGCTGCGATGGATTATAAGCCCGTTTACTTTGGCACCGACGGCATGGACGGCATCCTGAACATCGAAGGTTTCGATACCTCCCTTGCGGAAGGCATGATTCTGATGACCCCCTTCTCCGCGACTGCTCCCGACGAGAACGTCGTGAACTTTGTAACCAAGTATCAGGAGAAGTACGGCGTGACGCCCGACCAGTTCGCGGCGGACTCCTACGATGCGATCTACACGCTGTATGAAGCGGCGAAGGCTGCCGGCATTACCTCCGACATGGCTGCGGACGAGTGCTGCGACAAGCTGATCGAGGCGATGAAGACGCTGACCATCAACGGTGTAACCGGCACGATGACCTGGAGCGAAACCGGCGAGGTTACCAAGGAGCCGAAGGCGGTTCAGATTCAGGACGGCGCTTACGTCGATCTGGTTGCTGAATAAGCTTAGGGCAACACCGCACATTCGGCGGCACGTCAGGCTCTGTCTTTTCCGCCATCTGCGGCATGCAGATTTCTCGATTTACCTCCAGTAAACCTTCGAAATTTGCATTTGCATCTTACGAAAAATCCATTCGCCGGCCGACCGCCTCATTTGTGCGGTGTTGCCTTAGCGTTTCGCGCTGAATTGCATCATTCCGTCCCCGGATATCCGGGGACGGGAACACGTGTATTATCACGCATGAGAGGTAACCAACTTCTGCCGACACTCGATGGGGAGTCGCCGGCAAACGTTGGTTACCTTGCAGTATATCGAATAAACGAGAGGTTGTGAGAAAAATGACATTGTTCCTTTCCTATCTGATCAACGGTATCAGTCTGGGAAGCGTCTATGCCATCATTGCGCTGGGCTATACGATGGTTTACGGCATCGCGAAGATGCTGAACTTTGCCCACGGCGACATCATCATGGTCGGCGCCTATGTGTGCTTCTGGGCGATGCAGTCGCTGGGCTGTCCGACGATCGTTTCGATCGTGATCGCGATGGTCGTCTGCACGGTGCTGGGAATGCTGATCGAGCGCCTCGCGTATAAGCCGCTGCGCCAGGCGACCTCGCTGGCGGTTCTGATTACTGCAATCGGTATGAGCTATCTTTTGCAGAATATTGCGCTTCTGATCTGGGGCGCCAATCCGAAGAATTTTACTTCCGTGGTTTCGATCGGCAAGCTGTCGCTGTTTAACGGAAATCTGCTGATTACCGGCGAAGCGATCGTGACGGTGCTCGCGAACATCGTGATCATGCTGGCGCTGACGTTCTTCACCGGCAAGACCAAGATGGGCAAGGCGATGCGCGCGGTGTCCGAGGACAAGGGCGCGGCGGAGCTGATGGGCATCAATGTAAACGCCACGATTTCGCTGACGTTTGCAATCGGCTCGGCGCTGGCGGCGATCGCGGGCGTGCTGCTGTGCTCGTCGTATCCGATGCTGATGCCGACCACCGGCTCCATGCCGGGCATCAAGGCGTTTACCGCGGCGGTATTCGGCGGTATCGGTTCGATTCCGGGCGCGATGCTGGGCGGTATTCTGCTGGGCATTATTGAAATTCTGGGCAAGGCCTATATTTCACAGGAACTGGGCGATGCGTTCGTGTTCGCTGTGCTGATCGTCGTGCTGCTGGTGAAGCCTTCTGGACTGCTCGGCAAGCAGGTTCGCGAGAAAGTTTGAGGTGAGAAGGATGAAGCAGAGGAAAAAAACTTTTGTAAATAACCTTGTCACCTATCTGATCGTGATTGCTGCGTATATCGCCTGCCAGTTCCTTCTGAAGGGCAATATGATGACTCGTTCGCTGAAGGGGCAGCTGGTTCCGATCTGCGTTTACATCGTTCTGACCATTTCACTGAACCTGACGGTGGGTATTTCCGGCGAGCTGAGTCTGGGTCACGCGGGATTCATGTCTGTCGGCGCGTTTGCCGGCATCGTGATGTCCGCATGGCTGAGCGCGCGGTTCGGGCTCGAAAACGCGGTCGTTTGCCTGATTCTCTCCATGATTGTCGGCGGCATTTTCGCCGGAATTATGGGCGTGCTGATCGGCATTCCGGTGCTGCGTCTGCGCGGCGACTATCTGGCGATCGTAACGCTCGCATTCGGCGAAATCATTCGAAATGTCCTGAACTGCCTGTACATTTCGATGGGGCCCGGCACGGAGAAATTCGTTGCCAGCGCGACCGACCCGAACGTGTTTACAAAGACGCTCGCGCTTGACCGCGTGCACGCGCAGCTGTTCAACGCGATGGATTCCAGCTGGACGGTCGTGGTCAACGGCCCCGCCGGTGCGACGGGCGTTGAAAAGATAGCGACTTTCGGCATGGGCTTTGCGCTGATTCTGTTCACGCTGTTCGTGGTGCTGAACCTGATCAACAGCCGAACGGGTCGTGCGATCATGGCGACGCGCGATAACCGCATCGCGGCGGAATCCGTGGGCATCAACGTTTCAAAGTATAAGATGATCGCGTTCGTGACCAGCGCGGTGCTCGCAGGCATGGCGGGCGCGCTGTACGGATTGAACTATTCGACCGTTCCGGCTTCGAAATTCAAATTTGATACGTCGATTCTGATTCTGGTGTTCGTCGTGCTCGGCGGCATCGGCAATATCCGCGGCTCGGTCATCGCGGCGGCGCTTCTGACGATCCTGCCCGAATTGCTGCGCGAATTCAGCGACTATCGTATGCTGGTTTACGCGGTGATCCTGATCGTGGTCATGCTCGCGACGAACAGCCCGACCGTTCGCCAGATTCTGGATATGGTCAATCCGGTTCGCAAAATCCGGCATATGCAAAAGGCGAAAAAAGCGCGCGGAGGTGATCGGGCATGACGCAGAAACGCAAAATCAACACGAAAATGGCGCCCGTTCCGAGTTACAGTATTGTTCCGGAACGCGATCTGGACAAGCGTCCCGTGCTGGAAGCGCGGCATCTGGGCATTGAATTCGGCGGCCTGAAGGCGGTTGAGGATTTTAACCTCACGATCGGCAAGACCGAAATCGCGGGTCTGATCGGCCCGAACGGCGCCGGTAAGACGACCGTATTCAACCTCCTGACCAAGGTGTATCAGCCGACGATGGGCACGGTTCTGATCGACGGCAAGGATACCGCGGGGATGTCGACGGTACAGGCGAATCGCCTCGGCATCGCTCGAACCTTCCAGAATATCCGCCTGTTTTCGAATATGTCCGTTGAGGACAACGTTCGCATCGGGCTGCATAATTCCGTTCAGTACGGCATGTTCTCCGGCATTTTCCGCCTGCCTTCCTATTGGAAGCAGGAAAAACGTCAGCATGAGGAATCGATGGAGCTGCTTTCAATCTTCAATATGCAGGATCAGGCGAATGTGAAGGCGGGCTCGCTGCCTTATGGCGCACAGCGCAGACTGGAGATCGTTCGCGCGCTGGCGACGCAGCCGAAGCTTCTGCTGTTGGACGAGCCGGCAGCGGGTATGAATCCCCATGAGACGGAAGAACTGATGGACAATATCATCAAGATTCGCGACCAGTTCCAGATTGCGGTGATGCTGATTGAGCACGACATGAATCTGGTCATGGGCATCTGCGAGGGCATTTGCGTTTTGAACTATGGTCGTGTGATTGCCAAGGGCACGCCGGAGGAGATCCAGTCCAATCCGGTGGTCATAGAGGCGTACCTTGGAAAGAAAAAGGAGGGCTGACAGGTGAGTTTGCTGAAGGTAGAAGACGTTCACGTCTATTACGGCGCGATTCACGCGATTAAGGGCATCTCCTTTGAGGTCAATCAGGGCGAAATCGTGACTCTGATCGGCGCAAACGGCGCGGGAAAATCCACCACGCTGAATACGGTGGTCGGCCTGCTTCGCCCGCGCAGCGGTCATATCGAGTTCGACGGCAAGAGCATCGTCGGCTTCCCGGCGAGCAAGATGGTTTCACTCGGCATGGCGCTCTGTCCGGAGGGGCGGCGCATTTTCCAGCAGATGACCGTGCGCGAGAATCTGGAGATGGGCGGCTATTCCAGACCGGCGGCGGAGATTCAGAAATCGATGGACGACGTGTTCAACCGCTTTCCGCGCCTGAAGGAGCGCGAAAAGCAGGTGGCCGGCACGTTGTCCGGCGGCGAACAGCAGATGCTGGCGATGGGCCGCGCGCTGATGAGCAAGCCGAAGCTGCTGATGCTGGACGAGCCGTCAATGGGTCTTGCGCCGATTCTGGTGGAGCAGATATTCGATATTATCAAGGAGCTGCACGCGGCGGGAACCACGATCCTGCTGGTGGAGCAGAACGCGCAGATGGCACTGTCGATCGCCGATCGCGCGTACGTGCTGGGCACCGGACGCATCACGATGTCCGGTTCTGCGGCGGACGTGCTGGCGGACGATCGCGTGCGCGCGACGTATCTGGGCGGCTAAATTCATTTGCCCTTGCCGTGAATGCGGCAAGGGCTGTTTTCGTAGAAAGGAGAATAAATATGCAACCGCTGAAGCTGGATCAGTTTCTGGAATACAAATTTCTTTCGAATATCCGCTATTCGCCGGACGGTAAGCGCGCCGCGCTTGTCGTAAGCCGGTGCGACGCGGAGGAGAACGGCTATTGCGCGAATCTCTATCTCTATGACGAGCGCGGCATTCGCCGCCTGTCCGGCATGGATAAGGAGAGCGCGTTCTTCTGGGAGGACGATATGCACGTGCTGTTTGCCGCGAACCGTTCCGCGGATGAAAAGAAGCGCGCCGAGGCGGGCGAAGCGTTTACGGCGTATTATCGCCTTGCGGTTGACGGCGGCGAAGCGGAAAAGGCGTTTGAACTGCCGATTGGCGCGGGCGAGCTGATGAAGATGGGCGAGGGAAAATACTGGTTCATCGCGTCCGTTCATCCGGATCATCCGGACGATTACCTGCTTTCCAAGGAAGAAGCGGCGAAAAAGCGCGATGAAAAGAAGAAGGACGCGGACTATGTGGTGCTCGAGGAGCATCCCTTCTGGATGAACGGCGGCAGCTTCCGCGACAAATCGCGCGACGCGCTGTTCACGTTCGATGCAAAGACCGGCGAAATCAGGCGCGTGACGGACGGCGATATGGACGTCGAGGATGCGGAATATATAAACGGCAAATTCTATTATTGGGGCGAGCGCTTCGCTGGCCGGCGCGGCTATCGGCCCGGTCTGTTCGTGATCGACGGCGAAAGGGAAACCTGCCTGATTCCGCAGGGCGAGAAGTATTTTTCCGGAATGCTGAAATATGACGGCGGAATGGCGATCATGATGAGCGACGGCAAAACGTTTTCCTATGAGGAAACGCCGAATGTGTATTTCCTGAATCCTGAAACGGACGCAATCCGCCTGCTTTCCGAGAATCATGATAACTTCTATAATTCTGTCGGCAGCGATTGCCGGCGCGGCGGCGGATACAATATGCGTGCGTGCGGGAAGAATATTTATACAATTTCGACCGTCGGCGGCGCGGCGCAGCTGCGCAGAATCGATGAATGCGGCGAAAGCACGTTCGTTTATGCGGGCGACGGATGCATCGATGCGTTTGATGTGAATGAACGCGGTGAAATTCTCGCGATTGCGATGATGGATGGAAAGCTGCAGGAGCTGTATCGGGTGAATCCGGATGGCGCGTACTGCCAGATTTCCGAATTCAACGAAGCGGTTCTGAAGGACAGATACGTCTCCGATTACGAGGAAATCACCGTTCACAGCGAGGGCGAGGACATCACCGGCTGGGTGCTGAAGCCGATCGATTACGATCCGGAGAAGATGTATCCGGCGATTCTCGACATTCACGGCGGCCCGCGCACGGTTTACGGCAAGGTGTTCTATCATGAGATGCAGTATTGGGCGGGGCAGGGCTACTTTGTGTTCTTTGCCAATCCCATCGGTTCGGATGGCCGCGGCGATGCGTTTGCCGATATCCGCGGCAAATACGGCGTGCACGAATATCAGAATCTCATGGATTTCACCGACGCCGTGCTCGAAAAGCATCCGGAGATCGACAGAAAGCGCGTCGCGGTCACCGGCGGCAGCTACGGCGGATTCATGACCAACTGGATTATCGGTCATACCGACCGCTTCTGCTGCGCGGCAACGCAGCGCAGTATTTCGAACTGGGTGAGCTTTTATGGCACGAGTGACATCGGTATTCTGTTCGGCGAATACCAGACGGACGCGACGGTGTTTGACAATCCAGAAAAGATGTGGCAGCAGTCGCCGCTGAAATATGCAAAGAATTTCGTTACGCCCACGCTGATTATCCATTCGGATTGCGATTATCGCTGCCCGATTTCGGAGGGCTTCCAGCTGTATACGGCGCTGAAGGAGCGCGGCGTGGACAGCCGCATGGTGATCTTTAAGGGCGAAAACCACGATCTTTCGCGCACGGGCAAGCCGCTGCATCGCGTAAGAAGGCTTACGGAGATCAGTGACTGGTTCGCAAAATATGCAAAATAAGGGGGATTTACGATGAAGACTTTGATCGTCGTGGATATGCAGAATGATTTCATTTCCGGTTCGCTCGGCACGAAGGAGGCGCAGGCGATCGTTTCAAACGTCGCAAAGCGCATTCAGACCGCGCGGACGAACGGCGAAAGCGTGTTTTTCACGCGCGATACGCATTCCGAGGATTACATGAACACGCAGGAGGGAAGGAATCTTCCCGTTCCGCATTGCATTTGCGGAACCGACGGCTGGCAGATCGACGCGCGGCTTGACACGGGCGATTCGACGATCATCGATAAGCCAGTGTTCGGCTCGTTGGAGCTTGCGGAGCAGATCGCGCGCGTGCCGGAGCTTGAATCGGTGGAGCTGATCGGGCTGTGTACGGACATTTGCGTCATTTCGAACGCGATGATTCTGAAGGCAAGGCTACCGGAAACGCCGGTTTTTGTGCGCGCGGACTGCTGCGCGGGCGTAACGCCCGAGAGCCATGAAAATGCGCTGAACGCGATGAAAATGTGCCAGATTGCCATTCTGTGAATGCGATAGGGAACAAATTGCGCGGAGGACGCGTCTGAAAGGCAAGCGGCGGTTTACGCAACTGCCGCAAAATGCCAAAGAGGTGATTGGAATGCGCGCAAACGTTCCCTATGAAAAGTGTTCCAAGAAGGAGCGCCGCAATCGCGACCGTCTGAAGCGCGGCACGTGGGGCGAACTGAACCCCGTGACCCGCCGACCGGAGCGCTCGAACGCGTACAGCCGTTCAGCTGAAAAGGAAAAGTCCCGCCGCTGGGAGAGAAATTCCGGCGACGGGATTTGTTTTGTATCGTAATGATTCAAATATGGGATTATTCAACTTTCAGCGAGATGTCGCCGTAGCTGGTTGAGGCTTCGACGATGTGTTCGCCGCGGGTTTGGGGCACGTTTGCATCGCCCATGCTCGTCTTTGCGCGGAATTCATAGCCACCGGGGACGTCGCGGAGCGTTCCGCGAATGTCGCCGTTGCGTGTCGAGAGGAGAATGCCGCTGCCCGATACGGAATCAACGTCCACATCGCCGGACGTGCCGCACGCGGAAAGCTCGCCGCGCGCCTGAACGTTTTCCAAGCGAAGATCGCCGCTGATCGCTTTGACCTGAACGCTGCCGGCGTTTACGTTTTCCAGTTCGCAATCGCCGCTGGTGAACGACGCGGCGAATTTATTGGCGATATCGCAGTTGTCCGTGCGCAAATCGCCGCTGACGGTTCGCACGTCGCAGTTTTCCGCCTGAACGCCGCGCAGCCGTACATCGCCGCTGATCGCCGCGATTTCCATTGCACCCTGAACGCGCAGATCATTGCATTCAAAATCGCCGCTCGTGCCCTCAAATTTCAGCGCGACGGATTCAACGCGATCAAGTCTTGCGTCGCCGCTGCGCGTAAGGAGATGTGCATTTCCGGAAACGGACGCGGATTCAAGCTCGATATCGCCGCTCGCGGTGCGAATTTCAAGGCTTTCCGCGCCGAATTCGCGCAATTTCGCGTCGCCGCTTGCCGTATTCAGCGCAGCCTCCGCGCAGCGAACGTTTTCGATGGTCATATCGCCGCTCGCGCTGGAAAGCGTCAGCGTTTTGACATTCAGATGATCGAGATCCATATCGCCGCTCGACGTGCGCACGCTCAGCGATTCTACGGCGTCCGCCAGGCGAACCGTCAGCCGGTGATTCCCCGAGAGCATATCAAACAGCGAAAAGAGGCCTTCCGGCTTTTTGCGGATGTAGCGGATGACCAGCGCGCCGTCCTGCTCGGACAGGCTGTAGTCCTCCGCGGCGCAATTTGCGTATTCGAGCTCGTAAGCGCCGCTGACCGCGCCGGATTCAACGGCAATGTCGCCGCTCATGTCCTCGATGGAAACGCTTTTCAGCGCTGCGCCCGAACGCGTTTCAGACGGAACCGGCAGCGATTCGTTCAGTTCGCGCCAGCTCTGAATCACATCGCGCGCGATGCTCGCCGGATCGCCCAGACCTGCGACGGCGTCCGCCTCGTCCATGCCTTCCTCGATGCGGTCGGCAATCATTTCGGAATAGTATTCACGCGTGCGGTCGCGTTCCTCCTTTGGAAGATTGTTCAACTGCTGCGTCAGTTCAAAAAGGAAAAGCTCCTTCGTCATATTCATTTTCCCTCCGTTTCGCGTTCGATGACCTGATAGGCGTGCATAACGACCTTCCATTCTTCCAGAAAATCGCAGATGCGCTGCCTGCCGGCGTCGGTAATCTGATAGTATTTGCGCAATCTTGAATTGTGTTCGACGGTGTAAAACGTGACCAGTCCGCCGCTTTCGAGGCGCTTCAGAATCGGATAGAGCGTCGATTCGCTGATTTCGATCAGCGCGCTCACGTCCTTGACCAGCTGATAACCGTAAGAATCCCCGCGCCGCAGCACTGCCAGCACGCAAATCTCCAACAGCCCGCGCCTGAGTTGCGTATCCATTCAATCGCCTCCGTTCACATAATACTATATCACGCATAGTATTATGTGTCAATAGGGAATCACAAAAAAAGCGCGGCTTTTTTCAGCCGCGCGGAAGAAATTATTTGTGGTAGAGCTTTTTATTCTGGTAAACGGGCTCGCAGGTGACGTTCATGCCGAGCTTTTTGAATACGCCGTCGTCGACCTGGGAGAGAATGACGGTCGAATGCGCGTCGCAGTCCTTGAGGTCGGAAAGCGCGTCCATTGCGCGGGCGGCGATTGGGTCGGTTGCGGCGCTGATGGCGAGCGCGATGAGCACCTCGTCGGTGTGTAGGCGCGGGTTGTGATTGCCCATGTGATCGACCTTCAGATGCTGAATCGGTTCGATGACGCTGGGGGAGATCAGCTTCAGCTCGTCCGGAATATCGGAAAGGGTCTTCAGCGCGTTCAACAGCGCCGCGGATGACGCGCCGAGCAGCGACGAAGTCTTGCCGGTGACGACCCTGCCGTCCGGCAGTTCGATCGCCGTTGCGGGCTGATTCGTGCGTCTGGCGACTTCCAGCGCGGCGGGTACGGTTTTGCGAATGGACGGATCGATCGAAAGCGTGCGCATCAGCAGCTCGAGGCGGTTCAACTCCTGCTCGTCTGCGCGCCCCTGACGCATCAGACACGCGGTTTTGAAATATCGGCGCACGACCTCCTGACGCGAGGCTTCGCGGCAGACTTCGTCGTCCGTGATCGAATAGCCCGCCATGTTTACGCCCATGTCCGTCGGGCTTTTGTAGGGGCATTCGCCGTAAATCCGCTCGAAAATCGCCTTGAGTACGGGGAAAATCTCGATATCGCGATTGTAATTGACCGTCGTTTCGCCATAGGCTTCGAGATGAAACGGGTCGATCATGTTCACGTCGTTCAAATCGGCGGTCGCCGCTTCATAGGCGAGGTTCACCGGATGCTTGAGCGGCAGATTCCAGATTGGGAAGGTTTCGAATTTCGCGTAGCCCGCCTTCACGCCGCGCTTGTGCTCGTGATAGAGCTGCGAAAGACAGGTCGCCATCTTGCCGCTGCCCGGGCCCGGCGCCGTTACGACGACCAGTGAGCGCGTGGTTTCGATATAATCGTTTTTGCCGTAGCCGTTGTCGGAGACGATGGTTTTCACATCAGAGGGATAGTTTGGAATGCGATAGAGGCGATAGACCTTCAGTCCCAGCTTGCCCATTCGCTCGGTGAACAGATCGGCGGTTGGCTGACCGGTATATTGCGTGAGCGCGATCGAGCCGACATACAGCCCGAAATCGCGGAATACGTCGATAAGGCGAACGACGTCGGTTTCATACGTGATGCCCAAATCGCCGCGCAGTTTGCTTTTTTCAATATCGCCGGCGTTGATCGCGATCACGATTTCCGCCTGATCCTTCAGCTCCAGCAGCATACGGATTTTGTTGTCCGGCGCAAAACCGGGCAGCACGCGCGACGCATGATAATCGTCGAACAGTTTGCCGCCGAATTCGAGATAGAGCTTGCCGCCGAACTGGGCGATGCGCTCGCGAATGCGCTGCGATTGCAGCTGAATGTATTTTTGACTGTCGAATCCCTGCTTCTTCATGACTCAGCCTCCGAAAATATCCAAAAATAAAATGAGCGCCCAATTACGGGCGCTCATCAATGAGCCCTTACCAGTATAACAAAATTGGGCGGCGATTGCAACCGCAACGGAGATTAATTTCTTGGGTTACGGCTGATACGTCTGAACGTATGCGATTGCGTCGACGGAAGCGGGCGTGCCGTAGCCGTTTTTCTCGAACGATTCGGAGAAATAGGAGGGAATCTCTTCGCGAATGAGGATGGAGCCGCCAGGCAGCAGCGCCTTATTGTACAGGGTTTCATCCGTAAGGTAAAGGATATTGCCGTCCGCATCCAGCAGCGCGAGCGCGACGCAGATGCCATATACTGGCTCATCGGTATCGTTGGTGACGGTGGCGTACATGTAACTGGTGGTATAATAGTCCTCTTCCACGTTCAGCGCGAGTTCGGTGGTTACGGGGAAGCGGGAGACGACGTAGTCTTTATCGCTCTTGCCGGTGATCGTCAGAAAATAATCGGCGACGTCCGCAGCTTCCACCTCGGAATCGGATGCGGAGAGCTGCACGTAGCTGTACTCGCCGGGATTCAGCTGTTCGCTGCCGTAGGCATACAGATAATCGGAAGAGGTGATCGCGTCGCCGTCAGCATTGTAAAGCTCCATAACGCCGGCGTTGATTTTGATCGGCTTATCGCCGGTGTTTTCCACGCGCGCGAACGCATAGCCTTCAAAGCCGTATTCGTCGAGCAGCATGAGGTTTTCGTGGGTGACTTCGAGCTTGCCGGCAGCAAGCGCTGCACAGCCGCTGAACGCAATCAGGGCGACCATCAGGGAACAGAGCAGCTTTTTCATTGGAACGTCTCCTTATAAAAATGATATGCCGACATGCGAACGCCGACGCAATTTTATTATATAAGAAAGCACTCAAAAAGTCAATCGCGGCTTGCATTCCGGCGCGCTTTGCGATACAATGAATGCAGAAATTACGCTTTGAGGAGGAAGCAACTTGTTCATAGCGGATGCACATTGCGACACATTGTATAAAATGACGATCGAAAAGCGCGCGCTCGAGGATTGCAAAGTCGCGCCCGCGCGAATGGAAAAGGGCGGGCTTTGCCTTCAGACGTATGCGATGTTTGTCGGCGCGAAGGGCCCGGCAGGCACGCCGTATGAGGACGGCAAAAGAATGCTGGCAATGAGCGAACATCTCGGCGTGGAGATTCTGCGCGGCGCGCTTCCGGATGCGTTTCCGGAAAAGCCGACGGGCGTTTTGAGCGTTGAGGGCGGCGAGCTTTTCGTGGGCGATCTGAATAAGCTTGCGGAATTTGACGATCACAGCCGCATTCGCGCGGTTGCGCTTACGTGGAACTGGGAAAACGAGATCGGCTATCCCGGTACGAGCGGTTCGGAACAGGGACTGAAGCCGTTCGGCAAAGAGCTGATTGCCGAAATGGATCGCCGCGGCATTCTGACCGACGTTTCGCATTTGAACGACGCGGGCTTCTGGGATGTGGTGCATACGTCGAGCCTTCCGCCGATTGCGACGCATTCCAACCTGCGCTGGCTGTGCGACGTGAGCCGGAACCTGACGCGCGACATGGCGAAGGCGATCATTGAGCGCCGCGGTTTCATCGGCATGAATTTCTATTCGGGATTTCTCGAAAAGAACGAGAATGCGTCGATCGACGACGTGGTGCGGCATATCGACGCGCTGATGGAGATGGGCGGCGAGGACGTGGTCGGATTTGGGTCGGATTTCGACGGAATCTCCGTCTGGCCTGAAAATCTCGCAAATCCCGCGGATTTCCCGAACCTGATCGAAGCGCTGCGCAGGCATGGTTACGCCGAAGCGCAGATCGAAAAGATCGCCTGTAAAAATTTCTGGCGCGTGCTGAAAGAAGCGGAAGCGAGCCGCAGATAAACGAACGGGACAAATGCAAAACGCGTTCGTTCCGTTTTTAGCAGCGCAACCGCCAATATCGCCGCGCTGAATAACGCGCGGGAGAAAAACGAAAATCGACCGCGCAGGTAAATCGGCACGGAGAAAGGTTGACGGGGCGAGCGCGGATAAGTGATTGGAAAAACGCGGAAAACGGAGCCTTCATAAAGACGAACGGGACGAACGCAAAACTGCATTCGCCCCGTTTTGAACGGTTAATCGAGCATGGAATCGGGGATGGACTCCGCCATGCGGCGCGCGCCTTCGAGACTCGGGTGCAGGTGATCGCCGCTGTCGCATGCGGGATCGAGATGCGTCGGATCGTCGGCGGAGCAGACTGCGGCAGCAAAATCAATCACGCCGTCGGCTTCTCCGGAGGTGCGGATCCATTCGTTGACTTTGCCGCGCAGCTCCTCGCGCAGCGGCAGATACGTGCTCCAGCCGTTGATCGGGGTGATCGTGGAGACATAAATCTTTTTGCCGCAGCGGTGTGCAATTTCGATGTATTTGCGCAGACCGTCGATCAGCTGCTCCGCCGTCGGGAGATCCGACCACGGGCGGCAGGGATTGACCCCGTCGGGATGAATGATGTCGTTCACGCCGTGCAGCACGATCACGCGATCGGCGCCGGAAACCTGAATTTCATCCTCGAAGCGCTTGAGTCCCGCAATGCCGTAATGACGGTTGTGCAGGCTCGTGTATTCGCGCAGCACGCGATTGCCGCTGATGCCGCGGCGGACGACGGTTGCATTCTTTTTCTCGCGCTCCAGACGCAGCGCCAGATAATCCGGCCAGGACTGCGCGGTAATGCTGTCGCCATAGGCAATGATCGCGTGCGCATCGTCTTCGGTTTCAACGTCCAACTCGGTCAGCAGGCGCACCGCGTCGGTATCCGTGATGTTCAGCGCACCCGGATCGCGCATCATGGAGGTATCGCCCTCGGAGAATGCCATGCGGCTCAGCGGGCCGTTTACGCGAACGCCGCTCATCAGATGCGTCATTTCCTTTAAGTACAGGCTGACGACCAGATCGTCGCCGGGCTTTACATTCATCTCGACCGGATCGGATTCAACCGTACCGCGGCCGGGAATATGAATGGGCGAAGCGTTGAATGCAACGGGAGCAGCGTCGTTTGAAAGGTTGAATACGGTGGCGCGCTCGATTTCAACCGGCGAATCCGTGCCGGGATTGGCAAGGCGAATGCGAACCGCCGTGCCGCCGACGTTGACGCGGATCGTCGTGCGCAGGGTAATGTCCTTTGCATATTGCGCGGCAGTCGGCGGCGCAATGCAGGAAGCGACGCCCCAGACCGCAAGCCATTTCTTTTGCATATCAAAAACCTCGTTTCAAAAAAATGTCCAGAGCTTATTATAGCACATTTCGCGCCGTCCGTCGCGCTTTTTCGCAAAAAAAGTCCGCCGCTTTTTTTTTGCGACGGATGATTTGGGGAAATGCGAAAGGCGGGGGATTTGCTTTCCCCCGCCGTATTTAATTATTCCTCTTCAGCCGCATCGAGGGAGAAGTAGGGGATAACGCCGCCCGCATAGGCCTCGTTTTCGGTCATGAAGGTATAGACCTTTTCGGAGCACAGGCAGGTGCGCAGCGCCTCAACCCACGGCGCGTCCACGTCTTCGGGACGAACGACGACGTAGTTGGCATAGATGCTCGCGGCTTCGCCGTCGGCGGGCTCATAGAAGATCGCGTCGGTCAGCGGGCTCAGACCGGCGTCCAGCGCGTAGTTGCCGTTGATGACGACGATGTCCTTGTCCGCGAGGGTAGAGGGCGTCTGCGCCGCGTCGATGTCGGAGATCTGCAGACCGTTCTTGACCTCAACCACGTCGGTCAGATTCAGAGAATCCAGCGGAGTGGAGCCTTCCGGCAGGGTGATCAGACCGGCGTCCTGAAGCAGGAACAGCGCGCGGGTCTGGTTGGACGGATCGTTCGGGATGCAAACGGTCGCGTTCTCCGGCAGCTCGTCCAGAGAGGTGTACTTGCTGGAGTAAATGCCGAACGGCTCATAGTGAACGCCGATCACCGGAACGACCTGCTGGTCTTCGCCGACGCTCGCATTGTAGGCATTGATGAACGGGATATGCGCGAAGTAGTTCGCGTCCAGCTCGCCGGACGCAACCGCCGCGTTGGGCAGGTTATAATCGGTGAAGATTTTGATCTCGATCGGATAACCGAGCGCCGCCATATCGTCCTTGATCAGCTCGAGCACTTCCGCGTGCGGAGAGGGGGTGGCGCCGATAACGATCGTCTTGCTGTCGGATTCCGCAAACGCGGCGCAGGACAGGGTCAGGATCAGAGCGACGAACAGAGTAAGCAGCTTCTTCATGGTTTTTTCCTCCTTGTGTGTTGTTAGGTTTTATGGGGAAAGGCAAACCGCTTTGCGGCGGATGAAACCGCTGCGCTTTCGCCGTAAACCGCGTTATTTCTTGCGGTGATCGACTGCGCGCATCAGAATGTCGCCGCCGATCTGGATGATCTGAACCAGCGCGACCAGCAGAAGGCTGGAAACGTACATAATGTCGTATTCGCGGTAATTCAGACCGTAGGTGATTGCGATCTTGCCCAGACCGTCGCCGCCGGCGGAACCGGCCATCGCGGTGTAGGCGAGAACCGTGGTCATGCAGAGCGCCGCGCCGTTGATCAGCGAGGGCATCGCTTCCGGAATCAGCACCTTGCGGATGATCTGCCACGTCGTGCTGCCCATCGATTCCGCCGCTTCGATTACGCCCTTATCGACCTCGGCGAGCGAGCCTTCGACGATTCGCGCAACATAGGGGAATGCGCTTACGAACAGCGGGAAAATGCAGGCGCGCGTGCCGATTGCGGAGCCCATCACGAAGCGGGTGACGTCGAACAGCATTACCAGCAGGATGATGAACGGAATCGAGCGCAGGAAGTTGACGACCGTGCCGACCGCATTGTTCAGCGTATGGTTTTCGCGAATGTGCCCCGGCGCGGTGATCACCAGGAGAACGCCCAGCGGAAGACCGACGACATAAGCGAAGAACGTGCTCGGAATCGTCATGTACAGCGTGTCGATCACGCCCTGACGCATCAGATCCCACATTTCGCCTTCCGCGTAATGCAGCGCTGCGGCGAGCAGGAGCACCACGAACAGGAAGATAGAGCCGTTTCGGAACAGGCGAACCTTCCATTTGCGGGCAAGCCAGTTCGGGCAGAACGCGAGCAGCGCGCCGACCAGAATGAGGATCGCGCCGGCGGCAATCAAATCCGCCGAACGCTGATGGCTGAATGCAATCAGCGAATCGGTTGCCGAGGTCGTCTGCGAAGACTGAATCGCTTTTGCGGATTCGAGAATCGCTTCGGCGGAAGCGCGGATCGCTTCAGCGTTTTCAACCGACGCTGTGCCGCGCGTAACGTAATTCTTGGCGCGCGTCTCGAGGCGTTCGAGACCGGAAAGGTCGCCGAGCTTCGGAACCGACGCGTGCTCGATTGGCGAAAGCGCGGCGACGTTCGCATCGGGATCGCTCAGGAGAATCGCGTCGACCAGCGCGTTCAGCTTTTCAACCGCTTCTTCATTCGCTTTTTCGGCGCGGCTCGCTTCGGTCTTTGCTGCGTCCAGATCTTCGGAAAGGCCCGCGAATGCGACGGATTCATACTTATTATAAATGGCGTCCACGTTTTCGCCCGCGCTGCGCGCGTCGAGAATGCTCTGTCCCAGCGCGCCGACGTCCGTTTCGGAATCAAAGTCACCGGCTTCAGCGGTTGCACGCGCATCCTCGGAGGATTTTACGACGGCGTTTGCCGCGTTAAGCGCGTCGCCTGCGCGCTTATCGGCGCGGTCGAGCGCTTCTTCGGCATTCTGAATCGCGAGCTTCAGGCGGGTTCGGGCGTTCGCGTGTTCATTCGCCCTGGCGTAAAGACCGGCAAAGGGCGTATCCTCGCGATCGGCGATCGATCCGAAAACGCCGGTCAGCGCGATTGCAAGACCGAGAATCAGAATCACCGCGCCGGTGATTCGCGTCTTCGTGCGCTTCATGCGCTCACCTCCTGAACTGCGATGCCCTGCTGCGCGAGCGTGTCGATCAGCAGCTTCGCATCCTCATCCTTCTTCGGCCGTTCGATTGTCATTTGCCCATAGCGCTTGCCGTTGAGCAGGTTGATGTCGGCGTGGAGGATGTTCATCGCAATGCCGGTGCGCATCGAGAATTCGGAAATTACCGGCTCGTTGATCTTCATGCCGTCGAACACGATGCGCAGCATATCGCACGGCGAATCGATCTCCGACGGCTTCGAGAGGTCGCTGACAAAGCCGAACAGCCGTCTGCCCGCTTCGGATTTCGTGTGGGTGAATACCTCGTCGACGCTGCCTTCCTCGGCGACTGCACCGCCGTCGAGAATCGCGACGTGCGTGCAGATTTGCCGAATGACCGCCATTTCGTGGGTAATGATTACGATCGTGATGCCCAGGCGGCGGTTGATGTCCTGAAGGAGCGAGAGAATCGATTGCGTGGTCATCGGGTCGAGCGCGCTGGTCGCTTCGTCGCAGAGCAGCACTTCAGGATTGCTCGCGAGCGCTCGGGCGATGGCGACGCGCTGCTTCTGACCGCCGGAGAGCTGCGCCGGATACGAATCCGCCTTGTCGGACAGCCCCACGATTTCGAGCAGTTCCTTCACCCGCGCGTCCGCCTTTGCCTTCGGCACGTGCGCGAGCTCCAGCGGATAGCGAACGTTTTTCGCGACCGTGGACTGCATCAGGAGGTTGAACTGCTGGAAGATCATCGTGACCTTCTTGCGCAGATCGCGCAGCTGTTTGCCCTTCATCGTAAGAACGCTTTCGCCGTCGATCAGGATGTCGCCCGAGGTCGGCGTTTCCAGACGGTTCATGCATCGGATCAGCGTGGATTTGCCCGCGCCGCTCAGACCGATGATACCGAAGATTTCGCCCTTCTGGATCTCAAGGCTGACGTTTTTGACGGCGTCGAACTTTTTGCCGTCCGTGTAGAATGTCTTGCAGACGTTGACCAGCTTCAGCAATTCGGCTCATTCCTTTCAAACAAAAAGTGGAATCGATCGCTCAATCGATTCCACCTTCTATCGGCTGATTCATTTCAACCTTCAAAAGAGCACGACCAAGCGACGTCTGACGTGTACATCAGGCGCATCACCATAGCCATGAACTTTTTCACGGTGAACTGCTTCATGATCGTGACTCCCTTCCTCAAAACTTGATTGTATTATAAAATCTCCGCCGGTGTTTGTCAATACGTTTGGCGGCAAATTCGCAAAAAAGCAACATAAGCTCGGCTTTTGAAATTCAAAAAGCTGCGTTTTGGCTTATTTTCTGCGTTTTTTGCGGCTTGGATAATCATTTTATGCCGAAAAATCCATGCGAACCTGCGGAATGTTCGGAAATGTGCTTGGAATGCGTTGTCTTGACGTTTGGACGCGAAAGGGAGTATACTTGAAACAGGGAAAGGCGGATTGAAATGGAGATTGTCGATCTGGCGAATCGTCCGGCGCTTCGGGACGCGTGCGCGGAATGGTTTTCATCGAAATGGGGGATTCCCGCGCGGATTTACGCCGAAAGCGTGGCGGATAGAAGCATTCACGGTGTGCCAAATGGTTTGTCGTGCTCGATGGAACCGGCGCGATCGGCGGTCTGGGCGTGATTGCCAACAATTTTCACAGGCGAACCGACCTTACGCCGAACATCTGTGCGGTGTATGTTGAGCCGCGCGCCCGCGGCAGGGGGGGTGCCCGC
>OLPR01000855.1_pt1 | contig 26454 bp, 17 predicted proteins | sample 1672761 | NCBI WGS metagenome assembly OLPR01 (sample SAMEA3136721, study PRJEB25190) | human gut metagenome | biome: human gut; feature: human-associated habitat; material: faeces | place: Austria | collected 2013 | reverse complement strand
TATCTTAACGCACTTTGACTGCTACAATGCATGATTTAAGAAGAGCACACGAGGGTTTGACGCTGGCATTGCGTTTGCCCAGCAAACACTTTAGCGGGGAGACGTGGAGCGTATGAAGTACAAGACGACGGCAAAGCTGGTCATTCAAGCGTGCGACAAGGATCTGCCGGGCGTGTTCGGCCACGGCTGCGTCTTGCTGCTGCAAGGTATCGCCCGCGAGCACTCACTCAACCGTGCCGCCAAAAGCATGGGCATGGCATATTCCAAGGCCTGGCGCATTGTGAACGAGGCCGAAGGTCAACTGGGCTGCAAGCTCATCGAGCGCGACGGCGCCCGCGGATCCACGCTCACCCCCGCCGGCGAGCGAGCCATAGCGGTCTACGAGGAGCTGCAGGCCGACATAAACCAGGTCATTGCTACCAAAGCCAACGACCTCATCGCCAGCATCAAAGAGTAGCCAATTTGGGACGGGGCTTTATAGCTGCACAACCCCTTCTCATAAGTTGCGGTGAAATAGGGACTGTTTATGCGGTTAAAGCCGTAAATCAATCCCTATTTCACCGCAACTTATGGAGTTGAGGATGATATAGCTAGTTGCGGAGGGCGTTGTCTAGAGTGGCGGCCACGATCAAGGGGTCGTCGGTGCCGGCGAAGAGACGGATGGTGCTCCCCTGCTTGCCACGTGGGGCCGAAAGGCGCGTCGTTGCGCCGCCGGCGGGCGATGTACGAAACTCCCCCGGCAAAGCATCGAAGAGATCACCCGCACTGCGCTCGATAAGGTCAAACTCAACTGCCGGACCAAAGCCGTGCTCGAGGACCCCTGTCGCGATGGCATGGTCGGGATGAGAGCTCAACCCGGGATAGCGCACGTTGCGCACCATCTCGTTGGCGGTCAGATACTCAGCCAGCGCACGTGCGCGGTCGAAGTGAGCCTGCATGCGGGCATCAAGCGAGTCCAGCCCGCGCTCCAATACACCGGCCTCGTCAGCAGGCAAATCAAGCTTGGCCAAGCCACGGCCCTCAAGCAGGGCATGCACGCACTCAGCCGCGGCATCCACGCGATGGCGCTTGAGCTGCGAGCGCGCCACCGAAGCGGCAACCAACTTGCGCGGAGCATCACCGGCGCATACGCGATCGAGTGCCTCAAGCGACAGCGCAGCACCCAGCCGCAGCGGATCGCAGCCAAAGACGCATGCCACGGTGTTGTCCACAACCAGCAGCGCATGGGCCTCACGCGCGGCGCGTCCTAACGCGCGCAGATTGGGCACGCGCAGTCCAAACCCGCCAATAGAGTTGACGAACCACCACAGGTGCGGCCCCTTGACCTCAAACGAAGCATCAAAGCCCTCGGACGCAGCAGCAAACGCCGCAACCGATGGCTCCCCCACCAAAGCCGCGTCGCAGACATCAAAGCCGCGCGCAAACGCATCGGCAAAATCATCGACAAACGCAACCAGGCGATCGCCGGGACGTACAACCCCCAACAGAGACAGCGCCGCCGGCACATGCGAGGCCGCAACCAGTCGCGCCTCACGCGCGCCGGCCCTCAAAGCCCAAGCCTCTTCTAGCTGTTGCACGTCCACGCGGCACCGTCCCTTCATAAACAAAAACCCACGATGCGGGTGTTCCCCGCATCGTGGGCAACGGCTGCAGTATAGCGCCGATAGGCGACGAAACGCCTAGATATTGAGCGTGTGATAGGTCACGCTCGCACCCGGAGCGTCAACGGTCACGCCATAGACCTCGGGATAGATGCGCGTCGAGAACACGAGCGCACCATCGTTCACAAACACCTCGACCGACGAGACATCGCCGACAATGCGAACGTTACGGACCTCGTCGACGGGCTCCCAGCGCACGGTACGACCGCAGCCGGCAGAAGCGCGACCCTCATCGGTAAATCGCATCTCAAAGCGCGAGGGCAGGTTGCCCTCAGCGGGCACAAACGCCAACTTCAGCTCGCCATCAACGGACGCGATAAACGCGCCGTCGACACCGTCAACAACAACGTCAAAGCAGGTATCGCCGGCAACCTCCAACGAGCCCTCCCCCACACGCACCGAGGCATAATGGCGCTCGATCTCGCGCGCCGGCTGTTGCAGCACCACGCCGCCGGCACCGGCTGCAAGCTCACGCGGCACTGTCATGCAGTGCTGCCAGCCAGTCACCAACGTCGGCGCGTTGCTATAGGTCGGCTCATCGGGCATGCCCATCCAGCCGATCAGAATGTGGCGACCGTCCTCGGCCGTGAACTCCTGCGGCGCATAGAAGTCAAATCCGGCGTCCCACAGGCGGAACTCGCCCAGATTATAAGCGTCCTTGCCACCCGTAATGTCACCCGTAACGGGCATGTAGCCCGCTGCATACACATTGCCGCGGTCCCAACGACCGCCCTCGAGCCCCTGGGGAGAAAAGGACAGGAACTTCGCCGGTACGTCGCCATCCGCCTCAAGCTCAAGGTATCCCGGGCACTCCCACATAAAGCCAAAACGCTCGGACGTAGACACACGGCTCTCGAGCTCCCAGCTCAGCATGTCCGCCGAACCATACACTAGAATCTCGCCTACATCGCGCCCGGCACCCTCGCCGTGCATCGCACAAAAACGGCTCTCGACATGCGGCCCGTCCACGCGACGACGCGCGCCCAGCACCATGTGATAACGCCCATCATCATCGCGCCACACCTTGGGATCGCGCACATGGCAGGTCAAGTCCTCGGGATAATCCTCCGACGCCAGCACCACGCGCTTTTGGCTAAACGTCTGCCCATCGACGCTCTCGACATAAACGGTATCGGCGCGTCGACCGGTATTGACGTAATCGTACGTGCCGTCCGCATCGGAAAGCTTAACGTTGCCCGTATAAAGCACGCGAATGCGGCCGTCCTCGACAAGCGCGGAGCCCGAATACACACCGTGGCAATCGAACGGCTCGTCGGGCAGCAGCGGGGCGCCAACGTAGTCCCACGTCATAAGGTCGCGGCTCGTCGCATGACCCCAGGCCTTAACGCCGCCCTCGACATCAAACGGCGCATACTGAAAATAGGCATGGAACACGCCGCCCGCCTGGCAAAGACCGTTGGGGTCGTTGAGCCAACCCGCCGGCGGCATAATGTGGAAGTGCTGGCCATACGCGCCATGACCGCACTCAGAGGCGGCAGCGTCAACAGCGGCAACCAGCTTTGCAAGGTCGCGACCAAGTGCATTAGACATATCAAAGTCCTAACGGATCGAACGTAACGAGGCGCCAGAGATCGGCACCAGATACGGGAAACACCCGCGTGCATACAACCCGCGGGCATCCCCTCAATCAAAAGCTCTTAGGCCTGCTCGGCTGCCTTAGGCTCGTCTTTGTACAGGACAAACGAGATGACAAAGGACACGACCGCGGCAACCGCGAACATGATCGCGTACTGCACGGGCTGGGCCAGGCACAGCAGGATACCGAAGATACCGGTAACGCCGGTACCGGAAGCGGCGAGCGAGGTAAGCGCGCAGACCAGGGCGCCGCAGCCACCGCCGATGCAGCCGGCGATGAAGGGCTTAAAGAAGCGCAGGTTCACGCCGAAGATGGCGGGCTCAGTAATGCCCATGAAGGCGGACAGAGCCGAAGGAAGCGCCAGGCCCTTGATCTTGGCATCGCGGGTCTTAAAGGCAACGGCGAGCGCGGCGCCACCCTGGGCGATATTGGCTGCGCTGGCGATGGGCAGCCAGTAGGTCACGCCGTACTGGGCGAGCTGGCCCAGGTCGATGGCGGTGTACATCTGGTGGATACCCGTGACGACCGTGGGGGCATAGAACAGGCCGACGATAAAGGAACCGATACCAAAGGGCAGGGTGAGCAGGGCCTGGATCAAGCCGAGGGTGGCATTCTCGGCCCACACGAAGATGGGTCCGACGGCAATGAGGGTCACGAGCACGGTCACGAACACCGAGACGAGCGGAGTCACAAAGAGGTCGAACATCTCGGGAACGATCTTGTGCAGGCGCTTCTCGAGGAACGCCAGAATAGCGCAAGCGATAACGATGGGGATCACATGGCCCTGATAGCCGACCCACTCAAAACTGTACACACCGGGGATGACGGTGACCATGGTCTGCACGCCCTCGGAGGCAACCGTGTAGGCGCTCTGCAGCGAGGAGTTGATGAACGCACCGCCGACGACGGCACCCAGGTACGGATTGGCGCCAAAGGCCTTAGCCGCAGAGTAACCGATCAGGATCTGCAGAATGCCAAAGGACGTGCCCGAGACCAGGTCGGCGATCTTGTAGATAAAGTTATTGGTATCGAGCGCGATAAAGCCGTTGGAGGCCATAAAGTTGAGGGCGCTCATAATGCCCAGCAGCAGGCCCGAAGCCACGATGGCGGGAATGATGGGGACAAAGACGTCGCCGAGCACCTTAATGGCACGCATAAAGATGTTCTGTTGCTGCGCCGCGGCCTCCTTGACCTCGGCCTTGGTGGCAGCCTCGACGCCACTGAGCGCGATGAACTCCTCGTAGACCTTGTTGACGGTGCCGGTGCCAAAGATAATCTGCAGCTGGCCCTGGGCCTCAAAGACGCCCTTGGCGCCATCGACATTCTCGATGGCCTCCTTGTTAACCTTGGAATTATCGGCGATCACCAGACGCAGACGCGTCGCGCAATGCGCGGCAGAGACGACGTTGTCGGCTCCCCCGATGTTATCGAGCACCTCTTGGGCTGATTTGCGGTAGTCCATGACTTCCCTTTCCTTCAGCGGGCGTTTTACGTCCGGTCATGTTTGACAGTTACACTGTAATCGTTTTCAGTTTCATTTGTCTGTAATCGTTTTCATATAGCGGTAAACGGTCGATATTTGACGGTGAAAGGTAGTTTTGAGACAAAAACAGGGAATCAGAGGCCGGCAGACATGCCCAAAGCCTAGACATTCATCAGCTGATGGCCGAGCTTGAGCGTCTTGAGACCGCTCTCCCCCTCCACGCCATCGAGCGTATTGAGCAACATATTGGTCGCCTCGACGCCGCTGGTCAGGTAGCCATAATGCACGGTGGGAATGCCGCCCGTCAGCGCGCGCAAAAATGCGTTGTCGCCAAAACCGCTCACGCGACGCACGCCCTCGCCCATGCCGCGCACCTCGTCAAGAGCGCGCAGGGCGCCCGCCGCCATAGTGTCGGTCGCGCAGGCGATAAACGAAACATCGGGAGCGACGGAAAGCAGTTCACGCGCCGCACCGTAGCCCGAGTCGAGCGTAAACGACCCCAGGCGAATCAAGGCGGCATCGAGCGGGTTACCCGCGGCGCGCAAGCCGGCCTCAAAACCGCGACGACGGTCGTAACCGGCCGCGCGGTCTTCTTCGGTAACACCGATGTATGCGATTTTGCCCTCAACACGCTTCGCGAGTGCCTGGCCCAGCTCAAAGGCGGCCTCGTAATCGTCGTGATAGACGCACGCCGCGCCCTCAACATTCTGGCCGATCAGCACGATGGGCACGCGGCACGATTCAATCGCCCGACGATGATCGTCGGTAATCATAGTTGCCACCAGCACAATGCCATCGACCGGGTGGTTTTGGAATAAATCGAGGTATTCGAGCTCGCGATCGGGGGCGTTATCGGTATTGGCAAGCAGCATCTGGTAGCCACGGCGACCGAGCACCTGGCCAATGCCGGCGGTAATGCGGCTCACGGACTCCGAGTTGATCTTGGGCACAATGACGCCGATGAGCTTGGTGGAACCGGTGCGCAGCGCGCGAGCCTGGCTGGAACGCACGTATCCCGTCAGCTCAATCGCCTGCTTAATGCGCTCGGCCTTGTCCGCCGAGATATATCCACCGTTGAGGTAGCGCGAGACGGCGGCGCTCGAAACGCCGGCCAGCTCGGCCACATCTTTCATCTTTACCACGAGCACCCCTGTCGTTGAAATCGCTTTCACCATAATACCCAACCCTCGCCCGAAAAATATTCGACTGGAAAGGTCTCAGCGGATCATTTCAACCGCCCAGGTCGAGCAAACGTCAGCGAGCGGGCAGCTGTCGTGGCGAGGTGCCGCGAAAGAGGAGCGAAGCGTACTTTATGTACGCGAGCGACGGTTTGAGCGGCAGATCGCCCGGCAGATGCCCGCGCAGCGTCGACCGGTCCGGCGTTCGGCAGAACGCCGGAACAAAATTAGCCGTGGTACTCGCCGTTGTACTGGATGAGCGTTAGGTCTTCCACGCCGTCGAGCGCGCGGATGGCGTCGGCATAGGGCATATCCACACCGTCCGAGAACACCTCGACGGCCATCTCGACCTTGTCGCCGCGCATGGTCTTGGACTTGACGGTGAACTTGGTACGCCCAAACGCGCGCACGATATCGTCGCCGGTGGTCTGGCCCGTGTAGTGGATGACCATCATGTACACGCGCGCCTTGTCCTGATGGCTCGCAAAGCCGGCGATCATCACCACGATCACCACCGCCGTAAGCCCCACGAGCGCGTACATGCCGGCGCCTGCCGTAATGCCCGTGGTAATGGCCCAAAACAGATACAGCAGGTCGAGCGGGTCCTTGACCGCCGTACGATAGCGGACGATAGACAGAGCACCGACCATACCGAGCGAGATGACTACGTTCGTCGAGATCGCGAGCGTGACCATGCAGGTAAGCACACACATGCCCACAAGCGTCACGGCAAAGCTGCGCGAATACAACACGCCGGTAAAAAGCGCTTGTACACGTAATAGATCAGAATGCCCATGGCGAGCGCCACGAGCAACGACAAACCGATCTTGGCAGGATCGACCTGGCCAAACGCCTCCAAGACGGAGTTCTTAAAAAAGTCCCTGGTGCTCATGGTCTAAATATCCCCTCGGTTCTCAAAATCCGATTCCCAGTAGTTAAAACCGCGCAGGTAGGCGGTCTTTTCGTAACACAGGCAGTACTTGGAGACCGCCGTGAGCTCGGCCGCGCCCGGCGGCACCATATCGCGCACCAGCTGCGGGCAAAACTCGGTAAACTTGACCTCCATCACCAGCTTGCCGGGCTCCAGCACGGGCAGCACTGGCAAGGTCGCGTCAAAGATGTCAAAGCTTCCCAGCGCAGCACGCACGTTCATGTCAAACGTAATGCGCACGGTGCCCTCATCCATCACCCACGGCTCGCGCTCGTAGTCCACGATGGTCCGCGGGCGCATCATGTTGCAGATGCACTCGATGTAGAACTCGCGGCAGAGCGGATAGGGGCTCCTCAGCAAAAAGTCGTAATCGCCAGCCAGAATCTGCTCAAACTCGCCACGCGTGAGCGGTGCGTCCTCCTTGTAGATCCAGCTACCGTACTTCTTTTTGCGCTCGAGCTTAATCACCTTGTCGCCGCCGTTATAGATGCGCACGCGATACTTTTTGCGCATGAGAATACCGGCGTCTTTTTCCTCGTAGGCCGAGTTACAGTAGTCGTCAAAGTACAGGCTGCGAATGGTGTAGCCGCCCGCTTGCGCATGCTTGTCCAGCTTAAACACCGGCGCCATGCGACAGGCAAGCGCAGTGTGCTCGCCCTCATTAATGAGATATTTGAGCTCGTGGCGGTAACGCTCCTGCGTGGTTCGCGCGGGAGGTGCCGCCAGGCGCTCAAGCAGCGCGCTAGCCCTCCTCATACGTATCCTCCACGACCCTACCGCCGTCCTGCACGTAAAAACACTTCATGCCGTACTGTTTACCGCCGTCGGTCACATAGTAGTCAAACGCATCTTGCGTATAGCCGTCGGAGTTGGTGGCGCGCACGCGCACAAAATACTGGCCGGCATCGGGCGCATCGCAGGTCACCTCGGGCAGCAGCACGTCCTCGGCCTTAAAAAGCACGTCGTTTATGGCATAGTCGCGCGCCAGCTCCACGGTATAGCGAATGTCGCGCGCCTGAAAGTCGTAGGACGCATCCCAGTTCATGCGCAACTTACCGTTATCGATCTGCGGCACGCCAATGTAGAACGGCATGGGCTTTTTATAGCTCTCGCGGAAACTCTTGTAGTTCTCTTCGATCTCGGCTGGAATCGCCGCGGCGATCTGCTCGTATTGATCCTTGGTGACAGGCAGATTGTCGATATCGGGCGAAGCAAAGACCAGCGATTCGGTTACCTCGCGATAATGCTTGATCATCTTGGTCAGACGCGTCTCGGTCATATACGAGCGCAGGTCCTTAACGGCGCGGTCAAGCTCGCTGCGAAACGCTTTGCTGCGCAGTGCTCGATTGAACAGCACGTTGCCCCAATAATTACTTACGCCGCGCTGCCAGCTCGCGTAGTCCGAAAACCCGGTAAGGGAAAGCTCCAGCTTGCGCAGCATGCCGTCGTTGTCCCAATCGAGGATGTACCACGTGTTGGAGTTGAGCGGACTGTACAGATAGCAGTTGCGGTTCTGTGTATCGCAGTTGCCCGTAAGGATCTGAAACGCCATCCAATAGACCAGGTTCTCGGTATCAAAGTAGGTGTCGAGCACGTCGTCGATCTTTTGCGAATCGTCGTTGAGCGCATCGAGCATCTCGATGAGCTTGGAGTGGTCCGAATCGCCCTTGATCTCGAGCATGCCCTCAAAGTCGGCCTGGTTGTAGTCGGGATCGTCGGCAAGCTTAATGGTGTCCTCGTAGCGATGGAAATCGAAGTTATTCACCTTGTACAGATGCCCGTTCTTATCCAAGCCGTGTGCCTTAAGCGCCGTCTTGTTGAGCTGCTCCACCTGCGTAAACAGGCCGTAGTCCTCAAAGGTGTCGTTGGACTTTTCGGTCTGGTCGCACACCCACAAATGCACAAACTGCGTGCGCAGGCCCATCATCTGGGGAATCCCGCGGATAAGGTCGTAGGCCATCTTATTGCGAAAACGCATACCCTCGCCCATGTGCTTGTTGAGCGCAATCGCGCGCTGTTGGCGCCAGGTGCCCTTGCCCTTTTTGAGCTCCACCTTGTAATTCTTTTGCGTGTAGGAGCACGACGTCTGGCCGCGCACCTGCACGGTGGCATTGGGCGCTTCCTCGCCATAGCCAACCTCGCCGGCAACTGGCCCCTCTTCGTCGCCCGCCTGCAAAAGGCCCATAACCTGATAGCGCGTCACACCCATGTCGGCGTAGTCATACACCGAGTACGTATTGATCTCGGCCCAACTATGATCTGTGTTCTCGGAGCTGTTGCCGCGCGAGACCGTCAGGTACATGGTCACAATACCCGAGTCGTCGTAGACCTCGTAGAGCTCGTCCTTGTCGCGCAGGTGCTTGGTCTCTCCCGAGGCCTCGGCCTTTTTAATCTTGTCCTGCTTTTTGACCTTTTTAGTCGAGGATTCGTCCTGAGACGAGCAGCCCGAAAGCAACAGCGCGCCGGCAGCCGCCTCGATCAGGCAGCAGCGAGACATCAACTTATCGATCATCAGAACCTCCCCAATGGTTGCGATACACACGGACCACCGTGCGCTCAAAAACGCCATGCGGCTCACCCTTATGGCAGCGTTCCTCATAGCGCTGCTCGGCACGTTCGAGCAAGCGGCCCAACTCCGTAAAGTGACCCGTTTTGTCGGTCGCCACAATGGGCTGATGACTCAGGATACGATACGGTAAGTTGGCGGTATAGGTATCGAGCCGCAGCAGGGCCACGATAAAAAACACCGCCGCACCCAACAAAAAGCCAAAGCCGTAAAACTGCTGCGGCAAAAGCAACGACACGGCGGTCGCCAGCCCGGCAACACCGGCAAACAGGCCCGAGGCCAGCACAGCCCCCTTGTAGTCGGTAAAGTACAGCAAGATGAGCATCACCGTATTGCCCACGGCATACAGACCATAGCCCACGCACAGCGTACGGAAATACCCGTGCATAAGGTTGTTGAAGCCCAGCGGCAAGGCCGAGAGCACCGTGGTCTCGAGCGAAATGACCGTCGCGGTCACAAACAGCTGCTTGAGCGCGCAAAAGCGAAGTTCGCTGTTGAGCGTGGAGAGCATCTCCTCCTCGGCCACCACAATGTCGCCCACCACGCCACCGTCATTGAACAGGCTGTAGTAGTCGCGGTAGCGCGGATAAAAGTTGACCTCGACCGAGACCACAAAGTTGACGGTCGTGACCAGGATCGTCAAAAATGCGATGAGCGCCGGCACATCGTGGTAGGGCGCGCCATAAAACAAGCCTTTGACCTGCACGCCAATGGGACCGGCCCAAATAATCACTAGGTGCGCAAAGAGCCCCAGGTTGGTAAACAGGCCCGTGAGCGCCAGCGGCATAAACTGATCGAGCCACTGCAAAAAGAGCCAGGGGCTGCGGTCGCTCTGCGGAAAATACCGGTACAGCAGCACCACGTCCCAAGCGAGCATGACGCCGTAGCCCAGAGCGATTGACGCCAGCAGGCCCTCGACCGGCGGCAGCCCCAGCGCCAGCACGGCCAGGGCGCACAGGCACGCCACGACAATGGCAGCGGCAAAGCTGCACAGGATACCGCGGTAGTCCTTGATGGCCGTGAGATAGCTCATGCCGTTCCAGTTGACGATCATAATGTTGAAGAGCCACAGGCACAGCAGCCCCTGCAGCAGCGTGGCGCCCGAGAACAGCAGAAAGACGCCGTAGAGCACGGTGCCCGCAACCAGCATGATGGCGTTGGAGCCCCAAAACGAGGGCAGAATCTCTTCTTCGCGCTCGGCAAAGAGCATGTCGGCCAAAAAGCGCGTGACCGGCATGGAGAAAAAGCTTGTAAGCGTGAGCGACGCCAGCAGCGTATAGGTCACCATGCACACCAGCAGATCCTGGTTGGCACGGCCCACACCCCACAGACCGCACAGCACCAAAATACCCACCTGGAGCAGCACGCCCAGCAACATGGGGCCCGTGCACACAATGCCGGCGTAGCCATAGGCGCGTATCGTGGCAAACAGGCCCTTGCGCCTAAACAGGCGCTTGAGCTCAAAACCGATTCCGGCCACCGGCTACTCCCCCTCTCTGGGCAGGTCAAACGCACGCGCCGTCTCGTCGTACAGCGCGCGATAGTTGGCGAGCATCTGCTCGTGCAAAAAGTACGTGGCAACGCGACGCTGGCCGCGCTCCCCCATCTCAATGCGACGGGCGCGGCTTGTGCACATGCGCTCCATGGCATCGGCCAGGCCCTTGCGATACATAGGCGGCGTCACAAAACCCGCCACGCCAAAGTCGTCGCCAGGAGCGCCTTCGAGCAGCTCACGGCAGCAGCCGACCTCGGTCGTCACGCAGGGGCGACGCGCGGCAAGAGACTCCAGCACGCTGAGCGGCTGACCTTCGGAGATACTCGTCAAAATGGTAAAGTCGAGCTTTTCCATGTACTCGACCACGTTGACGCGACCGGTAAAAATCAGGTCGCGCACGCCCAGGGTATCGACCAGCGCGTGGCACTCGGCGCCGTACCCCTCGTCGTCCACGCCGCCCATAATGTGCAGGCGCACCTTGGGCAGGCGCTCATGCAGCTCAAAGAAGGCATAGATCATGGTCTTGACGTCCTTGATGGGCGCCAAGCGCACCACCGCGCCAATGTCCACCCAGCCGTCATCGGGCTTTAAGGGTATGTCCTTAAAGCGGTCGAACTGAATGCCATTGGGGATGACCAGGCATTTGTCCGCATCGCAGCCCATATCGATCTGCGTCTTGCGGGCGTTATGGAACAGGCTCGTCACACGGAAGGCGCGGCGGTAGATCTCCTCCGAAAGCAGGTAGAAAAAGCGGATCCAGCGGTCCTTAAACGACGGCACCACCCAGTCGGCGCGAATGATCTCTTCCTCGCGCTCGCGGGTATAGATACCGTGCTCGGTGAGCAGCACCGGCGCATGGGAAACGCTTGAGCCCAGGCAGGCGAGCAGGCCGCCGTAGCCGGTCGAGATGGCATGGTACACATCGGCCACCGGCACCTCGCTGCCCAGCAGGTAGAGCACGGGCAGCAGCATGGAGCGCATGGTTTGGAATGCGTCGGCAAAGGGTGTGTAAGGGTACTCGGCCAGGCACACGTCGCGAAAGATATCCATAAACGTGCGGCTCTGCAAAAACGAGAGCGGATGCACGCGGCGGCGCTGGAAGATATCAAACAGCACGTCCCAATCCGGATTGGAGAGCGACACCAGGCGGCGCAGCGCCTCGCGCTCGCGGTCGTTAAAGTCGGCCTCTTCCTGCTCACCCGAAAGACGCAGGGCGTCGTCCAGGAACGCCTCGTGCACCTCGACCACGTTGCCGGGCAGCTCGTAGACAAACTTGCCGCGGTCGGCAGCATGCGCGCCAATCACCCACAGCACAAACTCGTGCTCGGGCATGGCCTGAATATAGCCGTGCATCCAGGTGGACACGCCGCCGTGCACATAGGGGTAGCAACCCTCGAGTACCAAGCAGATTCTCATTTGTCGCCACCCTCCTTGCGCGCAATGGCCACCGTCTTGTCCGTGGCTTTGACCAGGTACAGGTCGCCCGTCAGATGCGTCATCTCGCCACCCGTGACTGCGCCCGGCTCGCCATTGTTGGCGCGGAACATGAGCCACGCCTCGACGTGGAAATTGCCCAGGCTAAGCGTCCAGGCATCCGCGCTGGTATCCACGCTCACCGTCACCGACGAAAACCGCTGGATGGCGCCCGAACATTCCGAGCCGGTCTGGCGACGCAGGTCGGGCGCAGACTTGGTAAGCCAGTCCAGGTAGTCGGTCAGGCCGCCCTTGTACGCCTCCCAGCCCTCCGTAGCGCCGCGATCGGGGTCCAACAGGTCGTCCGGGTGCATAAAGTGCGTGCTCACGTAGTGCATGTTGAGCTCGGACACGGCGGCCAGGCGCATATAGGAATCGTCAACCATGCCGCCCGAGACAATACGCGGTTGCTCCACGATGCCATCGCTCGCCACGCCAAACTCCTGCACGTACGGAAGATCCGTGCCATCCTCAAAATACGTACTGGCAATGGTCTTAATGCGCGGAACATCACTGCCGATAATCTTGCGCGCGCGGATCGAAAGGATATTTGACGGCGGCACGTAGACCGAGCCGTGCGCATTGGGCAGCACCTCGTCCTGGAAGGCGATAAGCTCGTTGAGCGATGCAACAAGCGTTTCCTTATTCTTCCACGTCTTGTAGTCGTATAGCGTGCCATAGTCGGTGTCCCAAAGCGCCAGCGGCTGATGGTTGTAGCCGTGAAAGCCCAGCTCTCCGCCCATCTGCAGCAGCATGCCGCCAAAGTAGCGGAACTGCGTGGTATCGGACTGGCGCGCGGGCTCGGTCTGGTTGACCGCGTCCTCGTAGTTTTCGATCATCACGCCGGTATAGCGAATGTCGTATTTTTGCGCGAGCTTTTGCAGATCGGGCCACCAGACTTTGGCATAAAAGTCGGCAATGGAAAGCCCATAGTCGCGCTTGATGTAGGTGCCGTCGCCCGAGGGCACGGGGCTGGGAAAGTCGTCCAGATAGAAGACAGCGCTGTTGATAACGGGGTATGCCGTGGCATCGCCGAGCAGACTGATCGCCGCAGCGTAAAACCCACGCATGACCTTGTCGTAGATACCGATGTTGCACACCACGGTGCGCCCGCTACCGCAATCATTCGACCAAATGAGCGGCGAGCCCGCATCGCCGGTCTTAGCCCACACACGCGCCGACTCGCGCAGCGAAACCGACAGCGATGAATCAAAGGGATCCGAGAGCTCGTAGCGATCTCCCCCACCCAGCATAAAGTCCTCACTCGGCACAATGCTTTCGGCTTTTACATAGTCGTATCCGGCCGAATCAATGCCGAGCTTGGGGGCAATCACCTGCAGGTAACTCGAGTTATCCGGCGTCATGGCGAGCATGAGCGAACCGCCGGCACTCACCCAGCTCATAATATCGGTCAGGTGCGTGCCGAGCCCATCGAGCGACGGCATGAGCAAAATCACGCGATCGAAGGAGGTCAGCGAGGGAATGGCGTCCGCGCCGTCCAGGGCAAGGTCCACATCGCGGTGCGCAATCTTCATGTCGAGCAGGATCTGGTCAAACTGCTCCTTTACGTCCTCGACGCCAGGTTGGTCGGTATCGGTAATGACCAGGCACGTCGGCTTTTGGCCAAATATCGCCGAGGAGGCCGGCACCGCATCGTTGGCGGAAAGCATCCCCAGTTTATGCTGGCCTGCACTGTACTGCACGCCGGCACGTTCCACCAGCAGCACGGCGCCCATGGCAATAAAGACCGCCCATACCACGAGCAGTCCCATCCAGCGAAAATGGCCCGCACGGTCGCGGATATGCTGTACCACGTTCATCGGGCCTCCTCTCCGTTGCGCCAAAACGCCAGTTCCTCGCGGTTGGCGGCGCTCAAGTAAACATGCTGTTTGTCGATCGCATCGATTACGCGGTGGACCTCGTCACCGTCGCGGCGCATCACCGCCAGGCGCAGGCAAAGCATCCAAACTTCCTGCTCCTCGGGCACGTCGAGCACCAACTGGTCGGTCACGGCCTGCGCCTCGTCGATCTGTCCGACATCGGCCAGCGCCGTGGCATACCGAATGCGCAGCTCAAAGGAGTCCTCGCGCTCGCAGCGGCGCGCAAGCAAGCGCGCATACTGCTGACGCTGAATCTGAGCCACGCGCCCCTCGGCCAAGCCGGAGTTCAAGTATTCACCTAGAAAATCACAGTACTCGTTGAGGTTTTGCGCGCTCGGGTCGGTCTTAAAGGCACGCTCCAGCTGCTGCAGTTTAAGGTCGGACTCCTTGGAGATCTGCGCCACCGCCGTCGCGGCATAGTGCGCCACCTCTACGTCGTCGTTCAGCTTAGCTGCTTGCAGCTGTGCCAGGCACGCGTCGGGCTCCTCGGTGAGCATGGAGAGCATTAAGCGGCGCCGGTCTGCCGGGTCGTTGACGATGAGCGCCTCCTCGAGCGGGATCACGCCCGCATCGGCTTCACGGTCGTGCACCAAGATGCTGCGATGCAGCTCGTCATTAATGCGCAGCGACTCCAACGTGGCATCCTTAAGGTCCGCGCCAAACACGGCACTGCGCACCGAAATCAGTACCACCAGCAGCGGGCCCCACAACGGCACGAGCACCATCACGGCCAGCATATGCCCGCGCACCGGCAGCAGGCCCAACTTCATAAGCGTCCACAACACCAGGCAAACCAGCGCATGAATCAACAGCAAGACAGCAGCAACGACAAGCGAGATCAAGCGACATCCCCCTCGCCGTCACCGGCGTCGGCAATGTGCTGAAGCAGCGCCACGATGTCCTCGCCGTCAACGGGCTCCACCGCAATCTGCTTGGCGCTCAGGCGCTCGCGAATAATGGGCAGATCGCACGCCTTTGCCTGGCGCATAAGCAGGTAGAGCACGTCGCCGTCGACCAGGCCCGCCGTATCGCTCTCGCGGATCGCCGAACCAATCGCGCCCACCAGCTCGCCGATAGGCTCCATACCCGGCACCACGCGAAGGAGCAAAAAACTCCCCATCTTTCCGTCTGCCAGTGCCTGCTCGGCCGCAAGCTCCTGACCAAAGGCCGCCTGCTTGAGCACGCAAGTGCCGTCGACGCAGCGCTTATCCTGCGCCACGGCCTCATAATCGAAGGCACGGCCCAGCGCGCTTTCGACCAGGCCGCACAGGATGCGGAACAGGTTTTGGTAATAGAGCGTCATTTGGTTTTCGGCCGCGTGGCGCACAAAGATCAGCACGGCGGGCGCCCCGTCGCGCTCGATCGTGTATCCAAACATGGGAAGCCCCGACGTCAGCTCGCGGTTCACCCACAGGTTCGAACGACCGCCGCCGCCCAAAAGAGGCGCAAGCCGCTCAAGCGCAAGCGAGCGCGGGGCGTCTTCGGCAATCACGGGACTCGCCGCCACCAGACGCGCAAACGCCCCGCCCGAAACGTGGTAGATCGTCACAGAATCGTTTTCGAGAATCTCACCCATGAGCTCGCAGCACTTGCGGTAGATGTCGCGCGGATTGAGCACGTCAAGCTCTTGCGTCACGGCAAAAATCTTGCCAAAGCTATCGTGACGCCCCACAATCTGTCGCTTGTAGGTGCGCTTGTCCTCGATGGCATCCTGGTAGAGCTGTGTGAGGAACGTATTGCGATTACGCACGAGCTCGTTTTGGTCGCGCTCCACCTTAATGGCCTCGCTGTTGCGCAGCTGCACATAGCCGCACACGGCGCCCACCAAAAAGTACGCGATAAACGGCAGCCAGTTGGACGGCTCGTAGAACAGGCCCTGGAAGGTATAGCCATACTGGGTAAAGTAGCTCACGGCCAAGCCCGCCGACGCCAGCAGCGCCGCAACCAGGCCAAAGTCCAGGCCATACAGCGTGCCAATGAGCACGACGTAGAGCAGGCGATAATCGAGCACGTTGAGCTGGGCCGATTGGGAGAACAGATGCTCCAGCACCTCAAATAGGACCCAGGCAACGCCCGTCTCCAGGCATTTAATTGGCAGCGTGCTCGTCTGGATGCGGTCGATGGCGGCGCGCAAGGGGTTGACCTTCTTTGCGCGGCCAGCATCCCAGCGAGCCTGAATGGTCGAGAAGTCGCGCAGCAGGTCGTAGCGCTGAAACCAGCCATAACGCACGCGAACGACGTCGCTGGCGGGCAGGGCGTAGCCTGCAGAATCGCCATAGGCAACCGAGAGCCCTGGGAACAGCACCTTGAGGGCCTCGCCCACCTCACCTGACGTGTGATGAAAGGTATCGGCAACGTCGAGCGTCTCAAAGGAGACATCCCAACTGTCAAAGATGCGGTGCACCAGCACCGCGAGTTCCTCGGCACACAGCAGCGGAAACGCCGCATCCTCCGAGCCCTGCAAAGCGACCGATCCGGTTAAGCACGCGTCGAACAGCGGCGCGAAAAACGGATCATCCAGCGCGGCGGAGGCAGTGTAGAGGAAGGGCACGCGCAGAATCTTTGCCTGAACGCCTTCGTGCGCAGCGTAGTGGCGGCACAGGTCGTTGGCCGCGCGGGCGATAATTCCCTTGCCCGTTCGCCCCGCGGTATCGGCAGCACCCTCGGCACCCGCGGGCCCCGCTACATACAGCAGCTGAACCCGGCGACCCATGCACGCACGAAAGACCGAGCGCAGCAGCTCGATATCGCCCATGATTTCGGTATGCGGGGTAAGGAAATTAGACAGGTAGACCACACGGTCGAACTCGTAGGCCTGCTCCAAGTGCTGAAGGAGCTCATTCCACGAGGCATGGGGCGACGACTCGTCGCGACGCGCCTCAGCGGCGGCTACGACCTTAACGTGGTCCCCGGGGAACGCCTTGGCACAAAAGTCATCGTCAACATATGCGGTGTTGCCAACAACCAGTACCTCCATGGCGCACCCCTCCCTTTAATTCCACATTTGTCATAGTCAAACATGCGTATTATACGCTGTCAATGTAGGTCGAAGGCAACTATTAAAACTGTTTTAAGAACATCTTCAGAGGATGTGAGAGTGGCAACTCGCCCGACCCAGGCTCATTGAGAGGCTGCTATTCGCTCTGAAAAGGCACATCGCAATCTGCTGACAGCTCCGCAGGGAGAATGGCAGGCGATGTACATTGCTCTCGCACGGAATCATTGGACGAAGGAAACGGCAGCTCTTTGGAATGGCTGACGATAACCTGCGGAACGATCTTAATGCCCAGAGCAAGTTCGAACTTCGCAATCGTCTTTAGAGTCATATTAGGTTGAGAATTCAAGAGCTTAGAAAGCGACTGAAGGCTTATGCCCATACGATTTGCAAGCTCACTTTTGCTTAAACCCAAATGCTTCATCTCGCGATGAACAATAAACTCGATATCTAGCGCATGTTCATAAGCGCGTGTTTCGCTGGTCTCTGTCTCGGCGTAAAAATCAGATAAATCTACTTTATTCATTGTGTTCTCCGTTTCAAAGCCGAGTCTAAATGTCAGCACTCAGGCTCCAGAAGCTGACGCGCTATTCTGGCCGATCATTGTTCGAGCGGTTATTTTCCACTTAGGATCTGACATCATCTTCTGAAATTGAGAGTTGTCGGGAGAAGTCGTCAGCTTCCAAAAACGGTCGGCCCTTGGGGTCTCTATATTCGACAAGTTCATATCCTTCAACCAAAGGCCACCCCCCCATTTCTAGATACACTTAACTTATAAGTTAAGTGTATCTATTTAAATAGAAATAACAAGGTCCGGGCAAGATTCCTCAGCCCCAATCGATGAACATACCTACCAGGCTTGTGTTCAATCCGAAAGCATGCGGCAAATACTAGACATGCCGACCACGCAGAATAGCGGCAATCCTTCTACCTGCGGTTTCTTAACACGAAAAGGACGTTATGCTCGGAGGTTCCATAATTTGCCGCATACTTCCGTCAGGCGTTTCCGGAAGTGCGGGAAAACCAAGGTCGGCCGTCCTCACCCCTGTTTTAGGCATCCACGACCTGCGGTTTTGTTGGCATAAATCGGGTTGTGCTCGGAGGTTTTCGATTTTCCCCGCACTTCCGAATAACGAGGCTCTGGAAAGCGTGTTCCAGCAACATTAGCAGCATCTTCGACAACATCCAGTTGTCGCAGAAACGTCAAAGGGCCATTGTCGGAAAACCAAACAACGGCCCTTCTTTGTCTCCACCTCACGTAGAGCCCACAGCGACTGCATCACTGAGAACATCTTACTGTAACGTCAAGCAACCCAACAAGGCAACGATTAACAACGCGGCGGTTCGGTACCAGTTTCAATCTAAATAAAACTAGGGGATGCCCTCCGTCAGGAAGGAACCCCCTTGCAAAATGATGGCCTATAGCAGCCCTTCATTTTTCATTTAGCACATCATACCGCAGCTTCACTTTTTAGAAGGGCGGTTGGACACGAATAGATTGAGAACATTGATCACCGCAAGTCCGCCCACGAGAGAACAGGCAACGGTTGTTCTATCCAAACAGCCCAATATGATGGCACCGACTATTAACGCAAGATTAAGAAGTGTCGTTCCGTATTGCGCTCGGGGAACCTGTTCGGCATCGACCTTATTCATGGCGTCAAGTCGAGCCGACTCTGCCCTATCCAACGCGGCAGCAGTTTCAATTAGCCTAGATTGACTCTCAACCCTCCGACTCTTGATTGGAGCAAATGCGTCGACCGAGCTTTATCGCCTCGCTCTGGGTCGTCGTAACGAAGGAGGCACGACTTGCCCCTTCATCCTTAACCCGCCAATTGCCATCCGAACGCTTCGTAATGAGCTGATTCCTGCCTTTCATAATCACCCCGCCGTCGGCGCCGATGGCCTCGCCCGCGTAGCCGATGAGCTCCAGTTGGTCGGCATCGATCCAGGCTCAGCCGGGGCCCGACACGCCCGGCCCGCAGTACGTGTCGACCGCGATGATCAGGCTCTCCGCGCCCGCGGCACAAGAAGGCCCGCCCAGCAAAACGCACAGGCAGGTCCTTGCACTGGATTTCCTTCAGCACGGGCGCAGGACCAAGATCAAAGCCGATAGCACCAATCCACGGCATAGTCTCGACCATTTTCTGCGCAAGCTCAAGAAGAAGGTGCATCACCCTACAGCCCAAGCAGCTCCTTAGGGAACACACTTCGACAATCTTTGACACCCATGGCAAATAGAACTTTAGCGCTGGCATCTGTGCTCAGCGAATCACTCAACTTGACTGCGTTAAGCAATATTTGACGACGGAGCTTATTGAAATCATCCTTCGTCAACACAAGCTCAAGATCATTTAAAACGTCGACGAAATTAATGTCACAGGACGGAGACACCTTCGCACAGAACAAACGCTCATCATGTGCGCAGATGTTTCGAAAATCTTTGATGTGATCGTATGCGAGCCTCAGCCTTCGCGGGCTGATGCGTTTATCGACTTCATGCGTCTCGGAATAAAGAACGGAAAACGACTTGGCAATGGAATTCCTCATACTTTCTGGTTGAAACTCAAAAAACTTGAATGCCTGGCCAAGCATTAAATAATTCATAAGAATCCATACCGGCGTATTATCGTGATTATTTTCATAATGACGAATGTAGTCCCTTTTATAATCACTGTTCCATTTTTTAGACCTACATAGCACCTTCTCGAAATCACTAATAAGCGTGTCGATCTTTTTTCGATAACCAGCATCAGCACGGTAGGATCTTCTATCCAGGTATGCTTCCGGGTTATCTTTATGAGCCATGGCAAACTGATAAGAGCAGACGGTTTTAAGAACTGCTTCCGCCTTGTTAAAATACTCAAACATCAGCAGGCGCAACGTTCGATCGAATTCGAATAAACGATAGATATCAGAAAACTTGGTCCCTTTTACGAAAACCTCTTGGCAAGATTCTCCCCGTTGGCCGAGAAACATATCCTTGTAGCCGTTAACAACCGGATAGTACCCCTCGCGCTCCAAAACTAAACGAGTACTGTTATCGCATTCGAGTCCACGGCTTTCAAGAATAGCAATCTGCTCATCAATAGATTTAAATGGTTTATCCATTTGGACCCCTTAAACGCGAAAACCGCCTTTCGGCGGTTCCCACGGACCAAGCCGGACGTACCGTCGCAAGGCCTCATCACAGCTAATACTTTAAGGGAGAACTCGGAGGCCGTCAATCCGACACCACGAATCTCCCAAATCAGCCCTTTGAAGAGACCGAACAACCAATTCATGTGAAATAGACCCAAGCCCGCATTTCACCACAACATTGAAGTCGATTTAGCGACAGCGGGCACGCTATCACGGACCCGCTGTCGCTATGGAACCGATTCCTTAGCCCCTCGGCGGGAAGGGGTCGTGTCCATGGGAATCCTTTGCGCGGATTCTGCCGTCGCGACGATGGATGATCAACTCCGACTCCTGATTGGAGCAAATGCGTCGACCAAGCTTTATCGCCTCGCTCTGCGTCGTCGTAACGAAGGAAGCGCGACTTGCCCCCCTCACCCTTATCCTGCCAATTGCCATCCGAACGCTTCGTAATGTGCTGATTTCTGCCTTTCATAATCACCTCGCCTTCAACTCTGAACTTGCCGATGTGTCTACAGCATGAGATATGTGACAGACGCCCTCGTGCCGTTTTTTAAAGTGTAAGCACTGGTGCGGACAAAAAACGAAGCGCACACAGCAGGACCGTTGATCTACCTGGCTTTCTGGTCGCCCCACACATCGATAAGAAATAGACTGGAGGTGCAGAAGTTCGACCCAGGAGACATATATCAATGACTTGATGGAGGGTCGCCTCTATATAAACGCAGCCGGCTACTACCATGATCTACCCGACAAGCAGGGCAATCCATTGGAAGCGTCTTTAGCGTACGGGATGGACATCTACGCCAACTGGCTCTAACCGATCTACCGCATGTTCACAGTACGAGAGAACGGCATCGTAAACAGCACTGTCGTAATTACCAGACGAACGATTGGTGAGTTCAGGTCGCCGACGGCTGGATCGGCATCGTGCGGTATGACCGCTTAGAGCAACTGTTTAATCTGAAGTTCGATTCTGGAAATGGCATTTCCCTGCACCGCCCCGTCTTTTACGGCACTCTTGCTCCAAGCGTGGCTGACGAGGCATTCCAAGGCATACCGCTCAGCCCCCTTATCAGAACGCCCAAATATGCGTACCAACGCGAGTATCGAATCATCGGTTCGCATCAGGTCGAATGGCACCTTAAGCCCGACGAGAACAACCCTAACTGCAAAAACGGAGGGTACGGTCATGCAGGGCTGGACTTAAACAGGCCACCGGGGCTAATAAATATTATTATTGAATCAATTAAAAATCGTTATTTACCAGGTGAGACAATTGTCAGAAGACGAATCGAAATATGAATACTGGCTACCCAATGACGGCAACATAAAGATCTGTCATGAAGCACAGGTCAACTCCGTTGTTATTATCGGACCAAATGGGTCCGGTAAATCAAAGCTCGGTGCCTGGATAGAACAACAGGATTTCGAAAAAGTCCATAGAATTGCAGCACAACGCGATATTAATTTCTCAGAAAGAATTCCTTTAAAGAGCTATGCAGAAGCAGAAGATAAGGTTATATACGGAGGCTCTCGATATAAGGAAAATAAAAACGAACGATGGGGATGGGGTGAAAGCTATACAACAAAACTCCTTGCCGATTTTAACGATGTTTTAGCGGCCCTCATCGCACAAGTAAATCTTGAAAACCAGCGGTTTATTGATGAATGCAGGCATGCAGAGTCTATTTCTGCAGAAAGGCCACCTCTACCGAAAACAGCCCTAGAAAAGCTTAAAGTAATTTGGGATGAAGTCTTTCCTCAAAGAAAGATCGAGCAGGAAGACGCGGCCTTCTACGCGTACTCCCAAAGTAAAACGGAGCGCTACAGCGCAACGCAAATGAGTGACGGCGAGCGTTCAGTACTATATCTTGCCGCACAAGTTCTTTGTGTCCCAAACGACAAAATAATCATCATGGATGAGCCTGAAGTTCATTTGCATCCATCGCTTATGGCGCGACTCTGGACTTCCCTAGAGCAGTCGCGCCCAGACTGCCTCTTTATCTACATAACCCACGATGTTAATTTCGCCTCAACACACCGAAGCTCGGATATCATATGGGTTAAGAATTTCGATGGCACCAAATGGGAATTAGAAACGCTTCCCGATAGCGACCTTCCAAAGGAGCTCTTAATAGAGCTCCTTGGCAACAGGAAAGAGGTCCTATTCGTTGAAGGAACCGAAGGAAGTTACGACAAGCGGATCTACTCCGCACTCTTTCCCGATTGTTATGTAGTCCCTTCCGGCGGATGCGAGCAGGTCATCAATAATGTGAAAGCATATAATCGCACCCAAAGCCTTCATGCCATAAAGGCCTGGGGCATCGTAGACAGAGACTTTAAAACCAAGGAACAGCTCAACACACTTAAGGAAAAGGGTATCTTCCATCTCAAGGTCGCAGAAGTTGAGAATCTCTTTCTCACCAAAGAGACGGTGCAGATTCTATCTCGGCGTTTCGGTGCCGATGCAGAAAAGACCTTTTCAAGTATTAAGACAAATGTAATTGACAGATTCAGCAAACAAGCAAAGAGGCAGGCATCGGAAGCGCTTGTAGCAGGCGTAAAGGGAGCCCTTTCTGGAATAACCATTTCGGATAATGAGCAACTGACTGCCGATGGCATCGCATCCTTAATTGATATTATGAGCATAGAAAAGAACGTTAACGACAGATATCAACAGGCCGTTGAAGACCATGATTACAATGAGATTCTGGGGCTATTTAACGACAAGTCTCTTGTAACAAGCGTTGGGCATTACTTTGGCCTTGATAACAAAATATATGTCGATCGAGCAATTTCCTTGTTGGAAGGCGACCTGAGAGGCGAACTTTCCGAAGCCCTAAGGCACTATATTTCGCGCTAAACGTCCGCATCACGGCCGGCGAGGTCCGGCCAGAGCCACCGACCGGACCTCGCCCCAATAGCGAATACGCTCCGTACTGCCACAAATTACCCCTCCCCGTCCATGACCGTCCAGCTCACAGGCTCAATACCTGGAAGAAACGTTAGGCAAGAAGGACAGGCAACCTAATAGTTCCCGTACTTTGTCCTGCGCTGCACAGAAGCGGAGACATCTACCGCCTTGCGGGCTCGAATGACGCTGACGTACAGCAGGCCCATTTCCTCAATAAGCCCTTCAGGCATATTCATCGCATCCACGATCCGGCATCCATGCGCAGAACGCGAGCACATTCCAGCACTTTCTCAGTCGGGCGCGGCTTGACGCGGAGGCCAGGAAGAATCTCGTGTCCGGCCTCGAGCTTGCAGACAGGGGCAAAGCGGTATAGGATATCAACCGTTTTCTATATTTTAGGATGCCGGGCCGAGTCGCTTCGGATCGGGCTCTATTCCAACTTTCTCAACACTACCTCTAGTCAATTTGAGATGGCCTATTCAAGGCGTTGACCGCAATTGAATATTCCGGTCAACTACCCACAATTGAAATATTTCTACGTAACAAAAGGAGTGTGATATGAGCGACTCTATTTCAAAATTACTGATAGAGAAATACGGAGTGGTTGTCTTTCTCGTTGCAATACTCGCTCCTGCATTAATTGCGATCTTGCATTTTGGAGTTAAACTCGATATCAACGCGTATGTTGTTAGCCGCAAAGAACGCCACCGAAAGTTAGCTCAGAGCTACTGCCCGCATATGGATTTTGTTCCTCTCGATGATAATAGTTTTCAAGTCAACTCACTCTTTTACACGCCATACGGAACACCGAACTGGTATTGCACTCGATGCGGAGCCGTATTACCTTATGAGCCCGATCAAGAGGCATTAAAAGCTAAAGCAACTTTTTATCTTAATCATCCAGAAGCCTACAAAAAAGCGATAAGGAAATATGACAAGCATGCTAAAAAATCTCTCTAGACTATAAACCATAAACAATGCGGTATAAAAATGGCGACATCAGCGACGGAGGGAACGCGCATTGGTATAGCCTAGTGGCTGGAATTTACCGACATTTATTAACATTTTATGGCTACGGCTGATCGGAGTTAGGGCCATCGCCTACCGAGAACTCAAGCGTTTAATCTTCCTGTAGATCTTAGCCTCATCAGGGGCAATCGGATCATTTGGAAACACCTTTTGGGCTCTCGCCACGTAGGAAAGAAAGTTTCCATAGCGAGATAATGCAGAAGGGTCAACATCACCCGATGGGCACAACCTTCTCCCCTTAATACCAAGCGGCGAATAATGTTGATACAGAGCAGAGACCCGTTTCTTGGACGCGTGTCTCCCCTCTCCCTCATTAGAACGCGCAATCGCAGTGGCCGCCTCACGGAGACGCTTATGGTACCTTCCAACCGTAGACTGTCGAAGTCTTACAACGCGCCCGTCAAAGTCAAAACCCAAAAAGCTGATTTTCAGCGCCGGATGTGCACCGGAGTACGAAAGGACCTTGCCCGCACGAACGCTTTCAAGATCAAGCTGAGCGACTCCGTCGCCATCAACCTGGAACACCTTGGTTTTAGCAGGCTGCAGTTTAACGGAATCGACATTGGCCATTAGATTGATGGCTTCCACAAGTGCATCAAAGCCAGATTTTGGAACGGCAATTATAAAGTCATCGCAATAACGAAGATACAAGCCGCCAACCCGTTCAACGGCAAGCCTGACTTTCATGTCGATATCGGCCATATAGATGTTAGCGAGCACTCCGCTTGCGGCAAGACCCTGAGGAATTCCCAGCCCAATACCCGTTCGCTTCCACGGTCTGGTGATAACCTTACTTTTGTTTGCAAGAAACTCAGACTTTGGCAAGATAACATCCAGCTTATTAAGTTCGCGAATAGACTTGAACCGAAGCTCGATAGCTGCATCGCTGATCATTTTATCCGGAGTAGGATCGATTGCTGGCCATGGCAATTCATGTCGAGCAGCCAAATCAGCAATAGGCCAGCACGAATAGCGGAGGATATTTTTAATGACTTGATAATGATCGTCCGGCAAGCGTCCACTGGGAAACAACGAATGCAACGACGTCATTAAATGAGCATGATTTAAATTGTCGAAGAAGCTCTCGAAATCACCCGTAAGCACAAAAGCCGAATCTTGCTCGCGTATATAATCGAAGGCCTTTTTAGCTGAGGAAATATTGCTGGCAGCAGTTACGGCGCTGTCTGATGAAAGCGAAGAGCGGTATGCTACGGCAACCTCATTAAACTCTTCGGCAATAGCCTTCTTGTTATATAAGTCCGACCAAAGATAAGAGTAGTACTGGAAGACGCGATGATCAAAATGCGAGGCATAAGCGATATTGCGAACCTTGTAGCTTCGCTTACCTCCACGATACCGAACAGTAATGATCTCGTTGGAAATTAAAGGGTAGAACGCGTGGTCGGAAACGTACTCTGAATCTAAAATCTTGGTCTGAGCTTCGGCAAAAGAAACCCTATGATCAAAATGGGCATATGAGCTTTTGGAACTATATCGAGGAATACGAGCAATATCGAACTCGGCCAAAATACCCCCAAATAAATCAACCTGTCCGGATCAACAAGCGGCGGCTAACCCTCCCCGGACAGGTTAATCAAAGGCGCAGCAAGTGCAACCAACGCTTTCGCGGCCACCTAAAACAATGCTTGCCTATGGCATACTAGACGAAAGCGAGGAATTGGTACTTATGACCATCGAAGCCCTTATCCAGCTAGCCGCAGGCAACGCTGGCGTCAATGTTGCGAACGTCGGAATTTCGTCGTTTGCTATATTGACGGCAGTAGCGCACCCCATCGCCAATTCGCGATGGGCAAGAAACTTTATTCCCTTTTCAGTCAATGCTAAACAGCAAAAAGGCCAGTTTTAGCAAGCACTCAATTGCAGAACAAGGACCTGCGCATCCCTAACAACATGCGGATTGGAATAGGCACTGTTAGCGCCGGGCGATTTTAGCCACTGATAGTCAAACGATTTTGACCAATCCCGATTACCGAATAATGGCCACCGCGCCTCCCCGCCGCCACTACGCTGATGGCGCCAACACGCCGCCGTTAGGAGAACCATAGAGGTGAACGAGAGACACGATGACCTACAGGAGATTATAGACGCGG
>OLPR01000851.1_pt1 | contig 26537 bp, 24 predicted proteins | sample 1672761 | NCBI WGS metagenome assembly OLPR01 (sample SAMEA3136721, study PRJEB25190) | human gut metagenome | biome: human gut; feature: human-associated habitat; material: faeces | place: Austria | collected 2013 | reverse complement strand
CGGCTGCTCCCGCCCCCGCCGCTGCCGCTCCCGTGGCCGGTGACGCCGTCACCGCTCCCATGCCCGGCAACATCCTGAAGGTAAACGTCACCGCAGGTCAGGCCGTGAAGGAAGGCGACGTTCTGGTGGTTCTGGAAGCCATGAAGATGGAGAACGAGATTCTGGCCCCTAAGGCCTGCACCGTGAAGCAGGTTCTGGTTTCCAAGGGCGCCACCGTTGACACCGGCGCTACTCTGGTCGTCCTCGGCTAAGGAGGATACACCATGAGCATCAATATTGGTGAAGTCCTGTTAAATCTGTGGCAGAAGTCCGGCTTCAACGCCATTTTCGTCGGCTTTGCCGACGGCGGCTGGCAGAATCTGGTGATGCTGATCATCGCCTGTGTGCTGCTGTACCTGGGCATCGTCAAGAAATTTGAGCCGCTGCTGCTGGTGGGCATTGCCTTCGGCTGCCTGCTGTCCAACCTGCCCCTGGGCGGTCTTTACCACCAGGAGCTGTGGGACAACTTCATGAATCCCGCAAGTGACCTGTATCACAGCTACGGCGCCATCATGCGGGAAGGCGGTCTGCTGGATATCTTCTATATCGGCGTCAAGACCTCCCTGTACCCTTGCCTGATCTTCATGGGCGTGGGCGCCATGACCGACTTTGGCCCCCTGCTTAGCAATCCCAAGAGCCTGCTGCTGGGCGCTGCCGCACAGCTGGGCGTGTTCGTTGCCTTCCTGGGCGGCGTGCTGCTGCGCTTTACCGGCCCCCAGTCCGCTTCCATCGGCATCATCGGCGGCGCGGACGGCCCCACCGCCATTTTCCTGACCACCCGTCTGGCTCCCGAACTGCTGGGTGCCATCGCCGTGGCCGCTTACTCCTACATGGCGCTGATCCCGCTGATTCAGCCCCCCATCATGAACCTGCTGACCTCCGCCGAGGATCGCAAGATCAAGATGGTGCAAACCCGTACCGTCTCCAAGGCCGAGAAGATCATCTTCCCCATCGTGGTGGTGATTTTCGTTGCCCTGCTGCTGCCTGACACCGCGCCTCTGATCGGCTGCCTGATGCTGGGCAACCTGTTCAAGGAGACCGGCGCTACTGACCGTCTCAGCGACACCGCGCAGAACGCGCTGATGAACATCGTCACCATTCTGCTGTCCACCGCCGTGGGCGCCACCATGGTCGGCTCCACCTTCCTGACTGCCAGCACCCTGAAGATCGTGGTTCTGGGCGTCGTAGCCTTCGGCATTTCCACCGCCGGCGGTCTGTGGGGCGGCAACGTGATGTGCAAGCTCACCGGCCGGAAGGTCAACCCCCTGATCGGCTCCGCCGGTGTGTCCGCCGTTCCCATGGCTGCCCGTGTGTCCAACACCGTCGGCCAGAAGAACAACCCCTCCAACTTCCTGCTGATGCACGCCATGGGCCCCAACGTGGCCGGCGTTATCGGCTCCGCCATCGCGGCCGGCTTCCTGCTGTCCGTGTTCGGCTAATCCCATATGGTTCGCAGCCGTGCCGGAGTAAATCTCCGGCACGGTTTTTTGTCCGCGCGGCAATTCACCGATTGCATTCCGGAATAGACTGTGATATACTTCTTAATAGAATCGTAATAAAAAGCCGTCTTTGGCCGAATATGGGCAGAACATATCCCTTTATGGCACAGGGAGGAGTCATTTTATGCAGCAGTCAGGTCCCACCGAAATTGCCGTTTCCCGTCTGAAAGGCGGAGCATCCGTCACGCAGCTCCTTCACGAAGCCAACGGCCCCGCCCTTGGCGACTACCTTTTCCAGTTTCTGCGTAAAACGCCCCGTTCCGTCGAGACCATCGCGGGGCTTGCGGGACTGAACAAGTCCTCCCTTTACCGGATCCTGAACGCCGAGGTCAGCCCTCAGCGGAATGTGCTCCTGCGGCTTTCCCGCGTTCTGGGCATGAACCTGTCCGAGACCCAGAAGCTGCTGAAAATCGGAGACCTCGCTTCCCTGAGCGGTTCCAGCCCGCGGGACATCGTTATCATCGACGGCATTCTGCGGGAGCTGGACATTATAGACATCAACAACCATCTGGAAAAAAACGGCTTTTCTGACTTATTCAGCAAGAAATAACGAACGTCAGACAGGAAAGAGGATCGGGATATGGAAATTCGCAGATGTATGAAATGTATGCACGCGCTGGCGGCGGGGGAGGCCGTCTGCCCGGAATGCGGCCGCCCTTACGGCAGCGTGAAGGCGGAGTCTTTCGCTCTGAAACCCGGAACGATCCTGGACGGGAAGTATCTCGTGGGCGAAATGCTGGGGCAGGGCGGCTTCGGCATTACCTACATCGGCTTTGATCTGCTGCTGGAGCAGAAGATTGCCATTAAAGAGTACTTCCCCATGAGCACCGGCATGGTCAGCCGGGAAGGCCGCTCTACCGTTGTGTGGAGCGATGCCGTCATGCAGAAATCCGGCGTGGAAAAGGGCTTCGACAGCTTCTTAAAAGAAGCACGGAAAATGGCGAAACTGCGGAGCATTCCCAGTGTGGTGGGCGTGAATTCGGTCTTCATTCAGAATGAGACAGCCTATATCGTCATGGACTTTATCGAGGGCGAAACTTTGCTGAAAAAATTGCAGCGGGAAGGCCCCATGGATTATGGCACCTGCGTCAGCCTGATGACCCCCATCATGCAGGCACTGTCCGAAGTCCATAAGCACGGCATCATTCACCGGGACATCAGCCCGGACAACATCATGGTGCAGAGTGACGGCAAGCTTATCCTGCTGGACTTGGGCGCGGCAAAAGACTTGGACATTCAGGGAAAGGACGGCAATGTGCAGTCCTCCCAGATGGTGGCCAAGCACGGGTTCAGCCCCGTGGAGCAGTACGGTCAGGCGGGGAAGATCGGCCCATGGACGGACGTTTACGCCATGGCCGCCACGATCTACTACTGCTGCACCGGCGTCCTGCCCCCCTCCGCCACCGACCGCATGATAGAGGACACCCTGACCTGCCGTCCGCGGCTGACGAAGGAGCAGTTTGACGTTCTGGCCTTCTGCATGAACGTCCTGCCCCAGAAGCGCCCCCAGAATATGGACGCGCTGCTTCAGATCGTCACCCACCCGGCAGGAAAAACGCCGCCCGTCAGGGACGTCCCGAAAACCGAGCCGGTCCGGCCGGAAACCCGGAACCTCCAGCCGCCGAAGCCAGACCCCGGCCGTCCGCTTCCCAAATGGCTGGTTCCCGGCATCGCGGCGGCGGCCGCAGCTTTCGCCGTAGTACTTGGACTTGCCGTTGCCATCGGCAGCGGCGGAAAAAGTCCGAGTACCTCGCCTTTCATTCAGGAGCCCGTAAAACCGGCGGCCGTTCAGACCGAACCAACCGCCGCATCTACATTCATTCCTCCCACTCCGGAAACGACCGTCCCGGTGGAAAGCTTTCCCTATCTTGATGGTAATTATGTCGGTACAGCCTCATCAGGCGTGCCCGACGGAGAGGGTACGCTGAGCTGGGCGGAGGGGACGTTCACCGGCACCTTCCGAAACGGCTACCCGGAAACGGGCGTATTTACCTTTGCCGACGACGCGGGGCTTGCCCCGGTGGAGGGGGCGTGGACCTATGGAGAGACGGCGGTCACCTATGACGCGGGAAGCTGGCGCGGCAGTTCTGCCGGTCAATATACCGGAATGCTGCTTCAAGGGGTTCCCTGTGGGTATGGCACTCTGAGCTATGAGTACGGCGGCAGCTATCGGGGAACTTTCCAAAGCGGTTTCCCCGCGGGGAAAGGCGCCTATACATATCGCAGCGGCGCAGAGCAGGGCGGCTCGTGGCTGTGGGAAGCGGATCATGTCGATTCGCTGTACCCGTCCCGGGAGGGAAGCACCACGTATTATACCGGCATGATCTGCGACGGACAGCCCTGCGGCTTCGGCTCATTGCAGCTGGAAAACTGCGGAACCTTTTACGGCGAATTTGCAGGCGGAATCGTCGACGGCTACGGGATTTACGTTTACCGCACACCTGTACCGGCAAGTCAGCCCACTGTGGAGGGCGACAGCTGGCGCATGGTGTCGGCGCAGAAGAAGCACGACCATACCTATTACGGTCTCACATTAAACGACTCCTGGCAGGGATTTGGTCTGGGAATCACCGCCAAGTCCTACCATTATGTGGGCGAGATCCGCAACGAATTCCGAAACGGGTATGGCAGGCTGTTCACGCCCAATAACTCGCTGTATCAGGAAGGCACCTATGTAAACGGTGCGCTGTCCTGAATCCGTCTGTAGAAAAGAGTGGTACATGATATGGAAATTCGCAGATGTATGAAATGTATGCACGCGCTGGCGGCGGGGGAGGCCGTCTGCCCGGAATGCGGCCGCCCTTACGGCAGCGTGAAGGCGGAGTCTTTCGCTCTGAAACCCGGAACGATCCTGGACGGGAAGTATCTCGTGGGCGAAATGCTGGGGCAGGGCGGCTTCGGCATTACCTACATCGGCTTTGATCTGCTGCTGGAGCAGAAGATTGCCATTAAAGAGTACTTCCCCATGAGCACCGGCATGGTCAGCCGGGAAGGCCGCTCTACCGTTGTGTGGAGCGATGCCGTCATGCAGAAATCCGGCGTGGAAAAGGGCTTCGACAGCTTCTTAAAAGAAGCACGGAAAATGGCGAAACTGCGGAGCATTCCCAGTGTGGTGGGCGTGAATTCGGTCTTCATTCAGAATGAGACAGCCTATATCGTCATGGACTTTATCGAGGGCGAAACTTTGCTGAAAAAATTGCAGCGGGAAGGCCCCATGGATTATGGCACCTGCGTCAGCCTGATGACCCCCATCATGCAGGCACTGTCCGAAGTCCATAAGCACGGCATCATTCACCGGGACATCAGCCCGGACAACATCATGGTGCAGAGTGACGGCAAGCTTATCCTGCTGGACTTGGGCGCGGCAAAAGACTTGGACATTCAGGGAAAGGACGGCAATGTGCAGTCCTCCCAGATGGTGGCCAAGCACGGGTTCAGCCCCGTGGAGCAGTACGGTCAGGCGGGGAAGATCGGCCCATGGACGGACGTTTACGCCATGGCCGCCACGATCTACTACTGCTGCACCGGCGTCCTGCCCCCCTCCGCCACCGACCGCATGATAGAGGACACCCTGACCTGCCGTCCGCGGCTGACGAAGGAGCAGTTTGACGTTCTGGCCTTCTGCATGAACGTCCTGCCCCAGAAGCGCCCCCAGAATATGGACGCGCTGCTTCAGATCGTCACCCACCCGGCAGGAAAAACGCCGCCCGTCAGGGACGTCCCGAAAACCGAGCCGGTCCGGCCGGAAACCCGGAACCTCCAGCCGCCGAAGCCCGACCCCGGCCGTCCGCTTCCCAAATGGCTGATCCCCGGCATCGCGGCGGCTGTAGCGGTGATAGCCCTCATTATTTCCGTCGGCAGCGGCGGAAATAAGTCCACCCCCGCTTCCTCCGTGAAAGCACCGGCCGCACAGGCCGCCGCCACGGAACTGGCGCCGGCTGAAACGGTTTCCACTGCCCCTATGGAAGTTTATGTGATGGCAGACACCTATTACTCTCCCTTGGATAATAACGATGACCGTCCTTTTTGGGGGCAGGAGCAATATACGCGCGAGGATGTAAAAACCGTGACCTTCCAAAGCTCCCTGCGAAACGCGCCAAGCGATGCCTGGGACATGTCGGAAAACAAAGACAGCAGCATACTTGCATGGATGGATAACGGTGATCTGTACGTGGCCGCCAACGGAAAAATTGCGCCGGGTAGCAGCGCCCGCAGGCTCTTTTCGGATTTTCGTAATCTGGAGAAAATCAATTTTGGGAATTGTTTTGATACTTCCGGTGTAAGATACATGATTGATATGTTTTCCGGCTGCAGCAGTCTGACCAGTCTGGATTTGTCCGGCTTTGACACCTCCAATGTGACAAAGATGGAAGCTATGTTCTCCGATTGCAGCAGTCTGATCAGTCTGGATTTGTCCAGCTTTGACACTTCCAATGTGACGGATATGGACAGTATGTTTAAAGGCTGCAGCGGCTTGGCCAGCCTGGACCTATCCAGTTTTGACACCTTTAACGTCACGCGTATGTTCGGTATGTTTGAAGGCTGTCACAGTCTGGCCAGCCTTGATTTGTCCGGCTTTGACACCTCCGGCGTAACACTCATGACTTTCATGTTTCAGGACTGCAGCAGTCTGACCAGTCTTGATCTGTCCAGCTTCGATACCTCCAGCGTAGAGGACATGGCTTTTCTTTTCTCCGGCTGCACTGGTCTGACCCGGCTGAATATCAGCAGCTTCAGCACTTCCAGCGCAGAGGACATATCCTATATGTTTGCTGACTGCAGCGGTCTGACCAGACTGAATCTCAGTAATTTCAATACCTCCAATGTAACGGATATGGCAGCGCTTTTCTCCGGCTGCAGCGGCCTGACCAGCCTGAACCTCCGCAATTTTGACACCTCTAACGTAACGGACATGGCATATATGTTCTATAAATGCAGCAAACTTACCGACCTGGATATTTCCAGCTTTGTCACGTCCTACGGGACAAACATGGAATCCATGTTCAGCTACTGTGATGAACTGACATCCCCTGTCTGTTCCGACTACAGAATTCTTGCGGCGTACAACGATCGCTGACCCCCCATCACCCCCGCCCGGCTCTGCCTTTCAGAGCCGGGCGAATTTTTTCAAAATTGTCGCATGGCGTGCGACCGCAAATTCTGGAAATCTGATATACTAAATTTGCCAAATAATCAGTAGACAATAGTATCAAGCGGTGATATTATTTTACTGTAATGGTTCCAAAAAACGGCGGGAACCCCACGAGTTCCCCCGAAAGAAAGAGGAATGGACTATGGAAGTACGCAGATGTATGAAATGTATGCACGACCTGTCGGGAGGGATCGCCTACTGTCCGGAATGCGGGCGCGCTTACGGCAGCGTGCACGCGGAGCCTTTCGCGCTGAAGCCCGGTACGATCCTGAACGGAAAGTATCTGATGGGCGAAATGCTGGGGCAGGGCGGCTTCGGCATCACCTATATCGGACTTGATCTGCTGCTGCAGCAAAAGGTCGCCATCAAGGAATATTTCCCCACATGTACCGGCATGGTCAGCCGGGAAAACCGCTCCACCGTGGTGTGGAGCAGCGCCATGGTGGGGAAAACCGGCGCCCAGCGGGGCTTCGACAGCTTTTTGAAGGAAGCCCGGAAAATGGCGAAGCTGGGCGGCATTCCCAACGTCGTCGGGGTGAAATCGGTCTTCACACAGAATGAGACCGCCTACATCGTCATGGACTTTATCGAGGGCGAGACGCTGCAGCAGAAAATGCAGAAGAACGGCCCATGGACTTTGACAGCTGCATCCGGCTCATGACGCCCATCATGCAGTCACTGGCAGAAGTCCACAAGCACGGTATCATTCACCGGGACATCAGCCCGGACAATATCATGGTGCAGCCGGACGGCAAGCCCGTCCTTCTGGACCTGGGCGCGGCAAAGGATTTGGATATTCAAGGAAAGGACGGCTCGATTCAGACCACCCAGATGGTCGCCAAACAGGGCTTCAGCCCCATCGAGCAGTACCGGAAGAACGCCAGCGTCGGCCCGTGGACGGACGTTTACTCTATGGCCGCCACGATCTACTACTGCTGCACCGGCACACTGCCGCCCACCTCTGTTGACCGGATCGTGGAAGACACCCTGACCTGCAAACCGCGGCTGACGAAGGAGCAGTTTGATGTTCTGGCCGCCGGTATGAGCATTCTGCCGCAGAAGCGCCCGCAGGACATGGCCGCCTTGCTGCAAATAGTCACCCGCCTGCAAAAAGGCGGGAAGGCCGAGCCGGTCAAGCCAGCCCCGCAGGCAGAACCGGCCAAAGCGCAGCAGACGACGCCAGTCCCTCCCAGACCGGCAGATGTGAAGCCGCCGGTCAAAAACGCGCCGCCGAAGACGCCGCAGAAAAAGCCGCTCCCCGCATGGCTGATACCCGCCGTGGCCTGTGTCGTCGCGGTGCTGGGAATCGTCGTCTGCATCGTGACCGCTACGGGAAAAGCGCCCAGGCAGAACGTCTCCATGAAAGCGGCCGCCACAGAACCGGTCTTGCAGCCCGCGCCTGCGGAAACCACGCCCAAGGCAACCACGCCCAAAGCAACCGTGCCCAAGGCCACGGAACCCAAGCCCGAACCCACTACGAAGCCTACACAGCCCAAGAACTATATCGAATATGTGGATGGTTACTGGGAAAGCACAAATCTGAAAGACGGGAACTTCAGTCTGAATGTCCACGCGCTGGTTTTTTACACCCCGCTGGTACGATGCAGGGAAATGACCGTCAATATGGAAGTATCCATGAACGCGGGAACAAAGTGCAAAGAATGGCAGGTGTGGGGAAGAGTGAACGGGCAGTTCCAGAAAATCGCCAAGATCTCCCTGCCCGCCGGTGACGGCGCTGCCTCCGAGACGATTACATTCGATACGCCGCTGACATTTGACGCGATCATCGTAACGCCGACGGTGATCGGCGGGTATTCGTGGTCGATGGGTCTGTCCGTGACGGATGCTTGGCTTGCGGATTGATCGACATGTAAAACAGCACGAAAATCGGCGGGAACCCGAACGTTCCCCAAAAGAGAGGATTGAATTATGGAAGTACGCAGATGCATGAAATGTATGCATGAGCTGGCGGCAGATCAGAAGTTCTGCCCGGAGTGCGGCCGCCCTTACGGCAGCGTGAACACGGAGTCCTTCGCGTTGAAGCCCGGCACGATTCTGGACGGAAAGTATCTGGTGGGCGAGATGCTGGGGCAGGGCGGCTTCGGCATCACCTACATAGGCTTTGACCTTTTGCTGGAACAGAAGGTCGCGATCAAAGAATATTTCCCCATGAGCACCGGCATGGTCAGCCGGGAAAACCGCTCCATGGTGGTGTGGAGCAACGCCATGATGGGAAAGACCGGCACCCAGAAGGGCTTCGACAGCTTCCTGAAAGAAGCCCGGAAAATGGCGAAGCTGGGCGGAATTCCCGGCGTTGTGGGAGTGAAGTCCGTTTTCATTCAGAATGAAACGGCTTACATTGTCATGGACTTCATCGAGGGCGAGACGCTGCTGAAAAAGCTGCAGCGGGAGGGGCCGATGCCCTTCGACACCTGCCTGTCCCTGCTGACGCCCATCATTCAGGCGCTGGCAGAAGTTCACGAGCATGGCATTATCCATCGGGACATCAGCCCGGACAATATCATGGTGCGGCCGGACGGCAGGCTGATTTTGCTTGACCTTGGCGCGGCCAAGGACTTGGACATTCAGGGACGGGACGGCAACGTCCAGTCCTCCCAGATGGTAGCCAAACAGGGCTTCAGCCCCATCGAGCAGTATCAGCGCAACGCCAGCATCGGCCCGTGGACAGACGTTTACGCCATGGCCGCCACGATCTATTACTGCTGCACCGGCATTCTGCCGCCCACGGCTGTAGACAGGATCGTGGATGACACCCTGACCTGCCAGCCGCTGCTGACGCAGGCGCAGTTTGACGTTCTGGCGTACTGCATGAGCATCCGGGCGGAAAACCGCCCCAAGAACATGACCGCGCTGCTGCAAATGGCCGTCCGCCCGCAGAGCGGACAGGCGGAACCACGCCGGGCAGTGCCGACGCCGCCCACGCCGGTCGAAACGGTGAAAGCCCCTCCCAGACCGGCAGCGGTACAGGCCGCCCCGGCAGCGCCGAAACCGACGTATCCGACACCCACGCCGTCGGCACCTCCCCAGCCGGCAGCGGCGAACACTACGTCGGCAGAAACGAAACCGGCAATCCCGACCCCCCAACTGCTATGGCCGGAAGAACAGCCCGCTCAACCACCCAAGCCGTCCCAGCAAAAGCGGCCGCTTCCCAAATGGCTGATACTTGTCACAGCGGTGGTAGTCTTTTTCCTCCTGTGCTTTTTCATCGGCAGCGCAAAAAAAGCATCCGTAACCGCCAATGTCCACGTAATGGCGCCGACACCATATACCGGTACTTCGTACTTCTGGGGACAGGAACGATATCTCCGCAAAAATGTGTACTACGTTACTTTCCTGAGCAGCCTCAAGAGCGCACCCGATGACGCATGGGATATGTCAAACGCGGGAGACGGAAGCGTTCTTGCATGGGTAAGCGGCAACTCTCTGTATGTAGCCGCTGATGGAACGATTGCGCCGAATCCGAATGCCTCCCATATGTTTGCGTCATTTGTCAACCTGAAAGCAATCAATTTCGGGGGTAATTTTGATACCTCCAATGTAACGAACATGGCCAATATGTTTTCCAACTGCCATAGCCTGACCAACCTGGATCTGTCCTGTTTCAATACCTCCAAGGTAACGAATATGATTCGGATGTTTGATGGCTGCAAGAATCTGGTGTACCTGGATTTGTCCTACTTCCACGCTTCCAGCGCAACAAATACAACGAGCATGTTCAAAAATTGTGACATGCTGAAAACGCTTATTGGCTCTGACAGCAAGATTCTTGAGGTATGCCGCGACCGCTGATTGACTGCGATCATCGTCCAGCACAGCCTTTTTGAATTTCTTCGAATTGTTGCATGCCGTGCAACCACAAATCCGGAAAACCTGCTATACTGAAATCATCCAAGGAAGCAAACCAGAAATTTCCGCAGTGCGGAAATAGGGAATGGACAATATTTCCAAAGGATGATATACTTTTTTCGCAGAGCAGGTCGTATTTAATCTCCCGGGGTTTCCGCGGGATGGTATAAAAAGGAGAGAGCAGTTATGAAATATGTATGTAAACGATTGGCCGCTATGGTAATGGTGCTGATCTGTCTGGCCGCCATGCTGGCAATCCCCGCCAGCGCCAGGACCGATCTTCCCACCGTCATCAGTCAGGCGAAAGAGGGCGTTGTGAAGCTTTTTGTCGTCGGCTTTTCCCCCGACGACACACCCGCAGCCGCCGCCGTCGGCTCCGGCTTTGCCGTGGGGCAGAAGGGCAGCACGCCCGAATACTTCGTCACCAACTGGCATGTGGCGTCCGCCTACCTGAGTGAATATAACTACGCCTTCGATTCCGACCACGTCCGGATCTGGATCATGCTGGATAACTTCACCATCAGCGATGTCACCGGCCTCCCCAGTGAAGCGACCTCCGTGGAATGCAGCATCGTGCGCATCTCCGAAAGCGGTTATCCCGACTACGCCATCCTGAGAGCCGCCCGCCCCGTCACGGAGTGCAAGCCCCTGCCCATCCGCTCCAGCGAAAGCGTCAAGCAGGGCGAGACCGTAGTCGCCCTCGGCTGCCCCGCCGTCGTAGACGATCTGAGCGCTACCGTGGGCAGCAATGACATCACCGCAACCAGGGGCACGGTTGCCAGACATATGGTCATGTCCGCCGCGGGAAACACCAATGTTCTTCTTCACGACGCCGTCATCTCCGGCGGCAACTCCGGCGGCCCCCTGATCGACGAAAACGGCAACGTGATCGGCCTGAACACCTACGGCATCGTGGATTCCTACTCCTGCGCCATTTACAGCGAGTACGTCACGCAGGCGCTGGATCAGATGGGCATCCCCTACATGAGCGCCGGAAGTTCGATCTCCGTCGTCACCGTAGCGGCGGCAGCGGTCGCCGTGGCGGCAGTGGCCGTGGCCATCTACTTCCTCCTGCGCAACCGCAAGAGCGCTGAGAAGTACCCCGCGGGCGGCGTCACCCCCGGCACTGTCCCCGGCGGCACCGTTCCCGCTGGCGTATATACGCCCTCCTTCCGGGTGCAGCTGCCGGATGGCAGAATTATTCCCGTACCGGCAGGCAAGGTCGCCGTCGGCCGTGACCCCAGCTGTCAGATCCGTCTCCCGGAGAGCGCCGCCGCCGTCAGCCGCAGGCACTGCACGCTGGAGAATAGCGGCGAGTTCCTGATCCTCGTAGACGAAGGCTCCCGCAACGGCACCTTCATCCACGGCAAGCGCGTCCCCGCCGGGACAAAGGTCGCCCTGAAGCACGGCAGCAGCTTCTGCGTCGGTACTTCCGAAAACCGCATCACCGTCTGTTAACAAACAATATCAACACCATTTACATACAGGAGGTTCATTATTATGGAAATCGTTCGCTGCAGCAAAGGTCACTTTTATGACTCGGAAGAAAACGCCACCTGCCCGATGTGCGCCGCCGAGGCCGCGAGAAACAAAAATCCCCTTGGGAACAACATCCTTGGCGACGACATTCTGCCCACTGACTATTTCGGCCGCACCGGTGACAGCTACGCCGTAGACAACACCCCCTCCCCGACCATGCCTGTTGACCCGAACGGCGGCAAGGTGCAGGGCTACCAGCCCACCGTGAGCGCTCAGAACCCCTTCATTGAAACTCCCCCCACTATACAGGACTATCAGACCACGAAGCCCGTCTTCCCCGTAGACGGAGACGACAAGGAGGAAAGCGCTTCCTTTGACCCCGTGGTAGGCTGGCTGGTGTGCATCGAGGGCGCCACGAAGGGCACTGACTACCGCATTCACAGCCAGAACAACTACATTGGCCGCAGCGCCAGGATGGACATTTCCATTCCCGAGGATTCCCACATCAGCGCGGAGAATTCCGCCATCATCGCCTACGACAACGAGGATCGCACCTTTTACTTTGGCCCCGGTTCCGGCCGCAATATCGTGCGGGTAAATGGGAAGCCCGCTCTCAGCGTAGAGAAAATCGAAGCCTACGACGTTCTGACGGTTGGTACGACGAAGCTGTTATTTGTGCCGCTTTGCGGAGATCGGTTTGATTGGAATGAAAAGAAATAAAGCAGCAATGATAAAGCGCAGGCAGTCTCTGCTGGCCGTAATGGCGGTGGCGCTGATCCTCGCGTCCATCGGCACGGGCTATCTGGGCTTCGTATACGACCCGGGAGAAGATGTGCCCGGCGGCTCCCCGCTGCCGACCGGGGTTAATCCCGTCTCGGCTACAGCGACGGGCGCAACCGAAGAAACGACCATAGGCACGGAAACAACTGCGCCTGCCGCTGTTGAGACTACAGAGGCAACGAGTGTTCCCATGGAGGCCGACGGGTCAGAGGCAGCGCCTGCCCAAAAAGGCGGATCGGACAAAGCAACCGCTCCCACTGATGAGGCCCCGGCAACTACCGAAGCCCCCCCGGCGACCACCGAGGCCCCCCCAGCAACTACCGAGAACACCCCAGCAGCTACCGAGGTACCCCCGGCGACTACTGAGAAACCCACGGCAAATATCGAGGAACCCCCGGCAACTACCGAGGCTCCCATAAGACCCGCCAGTGAGAATTTTGACTCCGGCGATGCATTCCCTCCATCCAGCACCGCCACAGAAGAAGCCCCTCACTCCGGCATCTACATTAATCCCCATACATTCACCCAACCGGCTTCTGAAGAAACCGCCCCATCGGCTTCTGAAGACACCACACCGACGGTTACGAGCGAACCCGTCGCCCTCCCTCACAAATCCACCCCCGTTTTCCGTCTTGTCATGCAGATTGCCTGCTTCGTTTTCGCGGCGGGCGCATGCGTGGATATCCTGCTGCTGGCAATGCTGCGCAAGAACGTCCGCGACCATGAGTGCTCGGGCGAACAGCCCATGGAGCCTCCCACACCCGCGGAGGTACATCCCGTTCCCATCACCAAGGAAACCGTGGAGGAAACGGTCTGCCCCATCCCCGGTATCTCCATCGGCAAGATACATGATATCGGCAGGCGGGATTACCAGCAGGACAGCTTCGGTCAGACGACCGTGCTCCGCAATACGGGCATTCTGGCGGTTCTGGCCGACGGCATGGGCGGCCTCTCCGGCGGAGAACGGGTCAGCCAGAAGATCGTCATGGAGGCGCTGACCTTCGGCTCCACCCTTCAGGCGAATCAGGTTCCCACCGCGCTGCCGGGTATGGTGGCCGGTATCAACCGCGCCGTCAATCAGATGCTCGGCCCCAAGGGGCTTTACACCAGCGGCTCCACGGTGGTGTCCGCCCTGATCACGGGCAATGCGCTGCGGTGGATCTCCGTGGGCGACAGCCGGATCTATCTGTACCGGGACGGTCAGATCAGCCAGCTTTCCCGTGACCACGATCTGCTGCAGGACTGGATGCCCGACATTCTGGAGGGCAAGCGCTCCATGGCGGAAGCCCTGCGCGACCCCAACGGACGGAAGCTCACCAGCTTCATCGGCATGGGCGAGCTGCGCCATGTGGACTACAACCGCACGCCCATCCCCCTGCTCCCCGGTGACCGGGTGCTGCTGATGAGCGACGGCGTCTACGGCACTGTAAGCGACGCTGAAATGGCGGCCTTCCTGCGCGATTGCGGCAGCGTCCAGCTGGCCGCGTCCCACATCGGCCAGCGGATCATGGGCGCTGCCCTGCCGTATCAGGACAACTACACGCTGATCGTTCTGGGCTACGACCCGCCCGATCAGCCCAGAAACAACAGGTAAACAGCTATGGTAATTGAAGGGTATTGGTATACAAATATCGGCAGCCGGTCTGAAAACGAAGATTCCTGCGCCTATTTCAGTCCGGGACCGGATCAGTACTGCGCCGTCATCTGCGACGGTCTGGGAGGCCACGGCGGCGGAAAGGCCGCGTCCTCCATCGGCGTCAAGGCGCTTTCCCAGTGGCAGGCGGATGAGGCGCTGCCCTCCGGCGAGACGATTCTCGCATGGATGAACGAGGCGAACCGGAACATCCTCGCCACCCGCGCCAACGCCAACCAGATGAAGACCACGGCGGTCGCGCTGTATCTTTACAAAAATCAGGCGGTATGGGCACACATCGGCGACAGCCGGCTGTACCACTTCCACAACGGCGTCCTCGCGGACTACACGGAGGATCACAGTCTGGCTCAGCTTTCCATCAAAATGGGCGAGCTGCATTCCCGGTCGGAAATTCCGTCCTTCGAGGGCAGAAGCAAGCTGTTCCGGGTCATCGGCGACGACGAGATCAAGCCCCAGCTTCATGCGCCCATCACGCTTTCCCCCGGAGACCATGCGTTTCTGCTGTGCTCCGACGGTCTCTGGGAGCGGCTGCTGGAGGACGAGATCATGCTCGATCTTCACAAGGCCGCCACGGTGGAGGAATGGGTATATCTGCTCCGCTGCCGCGCCATGATGCGGAAAAGCACGGATGTGGACAACAACACCGCCATCGCAATTTGGATAAAGGAGTAGTCAAAATGAAAAGAATAACCGCATTCTTAGGATGCGTCTGCCTGTTTTTGTTTCTGCTCTGCCCCGCGGTCAGCGCACAGGCCGCTGAACTGAATTCGTTTCTGACCTTTCACGAGATCGTGACGGAGGAGCACCAGAATGACCTTCTCGTCTACGGCACCGTACTCCCCGAAAACGGAAGCCTGACGGTTTCCATCGATTCCCAGCAGATCTCCGACCCCGTCCTGACCACCGTGCGTCAGGAAAAGCTGCCCACCACGGTATACTGTCTGGTGGACATCTCCACCCACATGTCCAAGGAGCAGATCGAGCAGCAGACGGACATTCTGGACATCATCAGCAGCCGCATGGGCGAGGGTGACTCCATGGTCATCACCACCGTGGGCAGCAAAGTCGTTGAGGGCGCCGTCCTCGACACCATGGACGCCCGCACCGCCGCCATCGACACTCTTAAGCGCGACGGCGTCAGAGCGGATATGTACAGCGCCATTGTGGAAGCCATGGGCAGTCTGGAAAAGAAGACCAGCTACTGCACGAACCGGTGCCTGCTGATCCTCTCCGACGGCATTCTCGCCGACGGCGGCACCACCCAGCAGCGGGCCATCGACGTGGTCAGCGCCACCTCCATCCCGGTCTACGCCATCGGTATCACCGGCAGCTCCACCTCTGCCTATTCTCTGACAAACGCCGCCAACATGCTGAAAATGGCGGAGGTTTCCAGAGGCGGCATCGGTCTGGTTCCCGCCGAGGAAAAAATCTCCGCTGCCGCCGCGGCTCAGCAGGTCTGGGAAACCATTCAGGACGGCTCCGTCATCAAAATCGACCTTGCCTTCGTGACCTCCAACAGCAACAACGCCACGGTTCGCGCCGCCTACGAGCTGGGCGATACCCGGTGGGAAGATTCCGTCGCCGTTGACCTGACCACGGTTCCCGCCGCCATCCCGGCCGCTCCCACCGGCGTTACCGACCCCACCGAAGTAATCGAGGAGCCGGAAGCGCAGACCTCCGTTATGGACTGGGTTCGGGAAAATCTCATTCTGGTCATCTGCTGTGCGGTCGCACTGGTAGCCGTGATCGTGGTGATCGTCGTGGTCGCGGTGAACAACAGCCGGAAGAAGCAGGAGCAGTGGCTTCGGGATAGGGATCTTCCGACCATCAATAACAACCACGTCGTCGATAACAACCCCGTCATGGCGTCCATCCCCTCCACCGGTGATTTTGATATTCCTACGACGACCCCCGTTCCGGACGAGTCGTGGGTCGCCACCAAGCCCGTGACCCCCAGCGGCGGCGTGACTGTCCAGATGACCGTCGCGTCCCATCAGGATGTTTCCACCAGCTTCACCCTTGCACCCCATACGCCTCAGGTTCTGGGTCGTGACGACCGCGCCGACATCATTCTCAACGCGGAAGACTACCAGCTTTCCGGCAAGCACTGCACCGTGGAATGGGACGGCAGCTACCTGTACATTCAGGACATGGGTTCGACCAACGGCACCGTCCTCAACGGCACCAATCTGAAACCGGACACCTGGAGCCGCGTAAAGAACGGCGCAGTTCTCCACATGGGCAGCTTCGACTATCAGGTCGCCCTGAATCCGGAAAAGTAAATTCACCCACCACTTTCCCGACAGCCGTGAGGCTGTCGGGAAATGCCGGTTATGGGCAAATTTGCAAAAAGGAGAAACCATATGCAATACATCCGAATCACAAGCGAAAACATTGACTCCGAGCACATCTGCTGCGCCATGTCGGGCAAGCAGAGCGTCGCAAAGAAGGCGTGGCTCAAGGAGCGGTTCGCGGAGGGGCTGGTTTTTTACCGCAGCGAAGAACGGGGCAAGTGCTTCATCGAATACATTCCGGCTAAAAACGCGTGGGTTCCCATCGACGCGCCGGGGTATCTTTACATCAACTGCCTGTGGATCGCCGGGTCCATGAAGGGACATGGGTATTCCTCCGACCTGCTGGGCGAGTGCATCCGGGACGCCAAAGCGCAGGGGCGGCAGGGGATCTGCATCCTTTCTGCGGAGGGCAGGAAGCGGGAGTTTCTTTCTGACCCCAAGTATCTGGCCTACAAGGGCTTTACCGTCGCGGACACCTCGGACTGCGGGATCACCCTCATGTATCTGCCGCTGATGCCGTCGGCGGAAAAGCCAACGTTCAAAGAATGCGCCAGACATCCGGGAATCAAGGAGGACGGCTTTGTTCTCTACTATACGGATCAGTGTCCGTTCACCTTTTATTGGGTGCCCCGGGTGGCGGAAGCGGCCGCGGCACACGGCATTCCCCTGAAAACTGTCCGGATCGCAGACAAAGAAACCGCGCAGAATTTCCCCGCCCCGGTGACTACCTACGCGCTGTTCCGGGACGGGAAGTTCGTGACCCACGCCATTCAGTCCGATAAGAAGTTCCTCGCCCTCGCGGGGGTGAAGGGCTGACGCTTTAACAGAACAAGATATATTTTTTAGAAAGGAATGATAGTACAGTGACAACACACTCGAAATTGATATATGCATTAAAAGATGGCAATATCGTAAGTATTGATGAAGTACAAAGTGGAAAGGACTGTGGGTGTGTTTGCCCTGCGTGCGGTGACGAACTTATAGCGCGCAAAGGGCAGAAGCGTATGCATCACTTTGCGCACCGTTCAAATGAGGACTGCGAATATGGATACGAGTCTTCCTTACATTTGGCAGCAAAAGACATTCTTTCGCGCTCAAAGAAAGTGGTCATTCCTCCCGTCTATGTCGAATTCCCGCAGTCCGGCAAGCCGAAAGAACTGATAAGCATGGAAAGAGAGATTTCCATTGACGACGTCGAACTGGAAAAACGTTTTGATACCATCATACCGGATATTGTAGTATATTCTGGTGATAAATATTTCTTTGTAGAAATCTATGTTACCCATCCCATTGACGATGAAAAGCTGAAAAAGTTGGAGGAGAAGAATATATCCACCATTGAAATCGATTTAAGCAAAATAAAAAGAGAGATTTCTGTTGAAGAATTGTCGGATATTCTGCTCAAGTCCAGCGATCGGAAATCGTGGAAATGTAATGCTGTATCTGACAAATGGTATCAACGATTTGTAGATTTCTCGGATGAATTGCCTTTAACTCGGCTCGGAGCTGGAACATATGTTGATAGATGTCCCCTTGGAGTCCCAGGCCTTAACAGGACATATTATGCAAATGTTCGAGATGAATGCATGCGTTGCAAGTATTGTATTTCTTATAGTCGCGGAAAAAATCTTCTATGTTCTGGTCGGGAGCGGATTTCAACAATAGCGGATTTTCCCATTTCCAAAGAGGAACGAGTTTCCATCAGCAATAGCCTACCGCTATAGGCGAGAAAATGCCCTTATTGCAACGTGCAATTGGTCAGCAAGAAAATTGGCGATGACAAAGGCTGGGGATGTCCTCATTGCTCGTTTTTTATTCCTGATAGCTTTTGGTATTAATACTAAAACCTAATTAAACGCTTTAATAATCCAATCGTGTCCGGTAATGCTGAAAACGGTATTAGGGGTAAGCGAGCAAATGGTATCGCAGAGACGATCAACGACTTTCTCCAAGGTTGCAAAAACCTCGTTTCGAAAGCCGCGCTTTCGTATCTCCTTCCAGATCTGCTCTATCGGATTCATCTCTGGTGTGTATGGAGGGATATGGAAAAGTACAATATTCTGCACACCTGCACCAAAAGGAAGATTTGCGTCTTCACGATTCTGGCGCAGATGCTTCCTTTTGCTTTTCTTCACACCGGTGGCAAACTGCATTTTTACAGTTTGGGTACCACCGTGAGAAGAAAATTGCAGGTGTCCAGAGGGATGCAATCCCTTTGGCTCTGGGTTTCCAATAGGGGCGAGAAGCGCCCTGTTGGCACACGATTTTGCTCGCAAAGTCTAGTGTGTTATACCTTTTGCGACCGCTGGCGCAGGAAAGGGGCTGTCACCGTACCGGACAGACCTTTTCCTGTGGCAGCAGAAGGGCGAATATTTGCAAGCACGGGAGACTTGCGGATATTCGTTCTTCGGGTGTAGGCGATGCAGCAAAGTGCAGGTCGTTGACCGAAACTGCGTTGCATCGTCGGGGGAGCAAAAGGTATATAAAACCCGCCGCAGCGACGCATCCCCAAAAATCATCGCTTATTCATCCGTCATTTCTTCGATAATTTTCAAAAATGCACTCCATGCTTCAATGATGGATGCAAGCAGAAATGTTCGATGCTGTTCGTACCACCACGGCAGCTCCAGCCACACATTATCCAGGACTTGCGCTTCGGTTTTCTTTGCCCTGCTTACGGAGAGATTGAAATGCTTCGCTGTCTCCGTCAGCGGATGCTCCGTATCATTATCGAAGCCGAAGCGATAACGCAAATACTGTTTCTCTCTGTTCTCGATCATATCAAGAGCATGGTGGAGATCATCGTACCGTTCCTGTGCCAGATATATCTGTTCCGGAGTTTGGAGAGTGGGGTCTGCAATAAAACTGTGCTTGCTCCGAACCTCATCTTTTGCAAGCTCATCCAGAGAAATAATGTTGTTCAGATTCTTCGCCTCAAAGGGCACATTCTGTGAGCGGACGTAGTCGATCATGGCGTTCCGTATTGCGGAAGCGGCGTATGTCAGAAATAGGTTTCCGCTGTTGGGATTGTAGTTGTCTACACAGCCAAACAACCCCAACGAGCCTTCCTGCACAAGATCGTCAAGTGAGATTTGCAAAGCGGTTCAACTCTGCTTGTGAGCTCCACACTTCGTATGCAGTCTTTTTGATGAAGCGGAGATTGTTTTCAATCAGCAGATTCTGTGCATCGGTGTCTCCCCGCTTGGCCAACGCACAGAGCTGTTCATTGGTTATCAGGTCTCTTTTCATGGTTTTGTAACGTACCGGTCATTGCAAGGAACATCTGCTTGACCGCTTCTGTGTCAATACCGGGCAGATGGGAAACGGACTGTGCCACCGCTTCACCAATCTGTTCTGCGGTGATTTTGCGATTTAGCTTTTTCTGCCCCTTGGTCAACTCGGCATATATCTTTTTCATTGCTTGCGCGGTCAATTCACGGGTGGCAGACAGATCGTTACCGACCTCTTTCTTTACTGCTTGCACAGCAGACATGAACGAGCGCTGGATCGCAGTCAGGTCTGCCTGATATGTCGGGGCCTGCAATTTCTTTACATCGTCAACTGCTTCCGGTTGGCTTTTCAGCATACCGGCGACAGTTGCGTACAGCTGATTCTGTGCCGCAAATCCCCTGGCAAGCTCGTCATCCAAGTAACCGGATATCAGATTTGTGGTGTTGGAAAACTCCGGATTTTCAAGCAGCGCATTGACTACCCCGGGATTCACCTTGTGGGTATACAGATTTCTCGCCGCCTGCACCGACAGGCCAAGCTCGGCAATATCATAATTCAGGCGGTCAGGGGTATCGACCTCGCCAAGCAGGAAGTCGGTGGAGACATTGAACACACGGGCAATGCGAATGATATTTTCGTCACCCAGCTTGTCCGTCTTGCCGCTGATGAAACGGCTCAAAGAACTTTCCGAACAGCCGATGCGCGTAGCAAGCTCAGCCTGTGTGACTTTTTGGGATTTCATCAAGTCCTGTATGCGGTCACGGATTTTTCCGGGAAGATAAACCTGTTCCATCGCGGCACCTCTTTTCTAATGGTGTGTTTATTACTTAAAGAGAGAAGTAGTAATTGCGGATTTTTTCAGCCATCAGCTTTCTGCGCATTTCAAGGAAATTGTTATAGTCCGATATTTCCATTTCTTCAAATCCAGCTGGAATGCAGTTTTGTTCCAGATTTCTATGAAGTTCAACTTCATCAACAATGCCACCATAGATAGGCTTCTTGGTCTGGCACTGGTCAAAAACCTTTTTCATATAGGTGCAGGGAGCATCATCACGGATCTTAATATTGATTTCCTGTTGAAGGAACACATAGTTTGCAACCTGATTATACATCGACTGCGGAACGCCATTTTTCGTAAGATAGTTCTTGGGGAAGAGATGGTGAATGTCGCCTCTGTTTTCCAACATAGATTCCACATCAACCTGCGTAGACAAAAATCCTCTGTCATGGCCCTTTACCTGTGCCACAAGAAACATATTGAAATACGGGCTGCTTGCAACAGAGGTATTCAAGCGCTGTACAAGGTTGACATTCCAAAACGCATCTGACAATTCGCCCGCTTCCGTGAGCTTAAGATATTCCTTAGGCTCATCGTAAGAGAAAAAGCGTTTGATATCGTAATCAAAGGAGGACTCGGGAGAGCTGGAATAACGACCTGTCAAGATCGTCAGTGCCAGCCAGCGACGGACAATCTGCTCAATTTCATTGCTGTCAATTTTCCTTTCGCGCAATGCGAGGTAGAGCGCATATCCGAAGTTCAGCACGTTCTGGGAACGAATTAAGGATTTGCGAACAATACCGATAGAGCGGACTATCATCAAATAGCGCTCATAGTTGGTCTGATTCACAGCTTGCAGAACCGCTTCGTGAAGCTGCTTAAAGGAATCTTCCTCGATTTCAATTTTGAATTCTCTTGTTTCAAAATCACGGCCTGACAGCAAGCTAACAAGGTCAGCCAAACGACCTCGCTTGAATTTATAGGTGAATGCGACACGCAGAATGTCATTATATGTAGTTTTATATATGGGGTTGCTCTTAGTAGCCGCCCACTTGATTGCATCAAATTCCGGCAAGGCCGCGAATGCGATATCGTTGTTTTTGATATCTTTCAGATCTTCGGGTGATTCAAGCAAGTGGCAGAAATAATCAATTGTCTTGCGGGTGATATTGCCGCCATAAGTTTCGTTGGAGGAAATCTTGGACATGGCAAAGTCCGCCTGAGAAAGTACAACACCTTTAGAGTTGATACGAATAAAAATCTCCGTCACACTATCGATATCCAAGTCCTCAGCCAAAGTGATAACTCCAAGGCTGTTATTCTGAATACCACGAAGCCGGTTAACGATATTGTTTACCTGTGACATCTGATCTGTAATCTCATTCTTCTGGCAATATTCCATTACGAAGGAGAATGTATCAAAAGCTGGCTCCAGAACAGGGGCAATGTCAGGAATCCACTTGCTGCTTTTCAAAATGGCATTGTTTGCAACTTCGAATTTCTCTTCGACGGGGTTGAAAGCAATAGATATACGTTTCCATTTATAGTGGTCGTCCAACACCTCTTGTCCAACGATTGCGGCAGCCATTGCCGTAATACGCTGCTGCCCATCAATCAAAATCTTTTTGCCGGATGACTTCGTTCCGTCTTTCAGCTTAACATCTGGGTTTTGCCATACAATGATGTATCCTACTGGAAATCCCTTATACAAAGAGTCCACCAAATCTCTGACTTTAGAGCTATCCCAAACAAAAGGGCGCTGCATCTCCGGGATTGCAATGCTTCCAGATTTTATATTTGAAAGCAATGTTTCAACTGTGTAGTTATTAACGCTGTAACGTGCCATACATTGTCCCTCACTTCAATCTATATCTCTTACCCGCACCTCTGCCGATAATTTCGATCAATCCATTTTCATTCATCTGACGGGCGAGCAGATAGGCTCTCGTCTTTTTGACATTCAACAGTTCCTGCAGATCTTCGTCGGTCATTTCGCCGTACTCTGCCAGATAATCCATCACAGTTTTCATCTGGGGTGTGATGGCTGCAGTGGCTTTGCCGGTTGTCGCCGGTGCATCTTCGCTTGCAGCACTGGCAGCATTCATATTCGGCAGTACAATTTTGAAAGCATTGGTCGTTGCCTCGATAGTGGGCTGTACAGGACTGTTTTCGTACAGCTTGAAAATACGTCGAATACCTGTACCGTAACTTTCAATCAGACGCAGACGGTGAAATATCTCTGCCAGTTTCTTGTTCCTTGGCTGAGAAACGCCGATGCGAATATCCTCAGTAGAAAGGCCAGGGAGAAGTCCGCCAAGCGAAATAAACTCCATCTTTCTGTCATTCACATTGATGATGATGCTGCCGCTGAATCCGTAATCACGATGCACAAGAGCGTTGAGCAGAGCTTCACGAATAGCTTCTTCGGGGTAATCCTGCTTATCCGTGCGAACAACTCCTTTGATCGTGGAAACAGTCTTGTTGCACAGAGCAAGATAGTTTATCGCATCATCAAGCTGCTTGAACACGGAACCGCCGAACTCCTTGCTGTCACGAAACTCTGTGCAGAATTCATCTTTGAACACGGCAACTTTGATCGTGTGATGGCACTGGTCGGAAAGCAGCAACGCAAGGTTGGTGTAAATATCGTTCTGCGTGATGCCAAGCGCACGATATTTCTCGACGGAAAACTCCACACCGTAGCGCTGGAAAGCAGTTTTGGCAGCATCAAAAGTTAATTCCTGTTCCAAACTGCGGGAATCCTCGTAAGTATCCCCGTCCGATTCTTTTATCATCTGGCGAATCTGTTCGGGGGAAGCCTGCACACTGGATGTGCCCTGACGGACATACACGCCGGTAGGCTTCATGCCTTTGGATTTCAGATAGTAGGGCTTATAGCTGCCTTCGCCGACTTCAATCCGAATTACCTTATTATCCTGGAGGACATACCGCACGAACATGGTCACATCCGGTGCGATTGCATCACGGATGCCGTTGGTCAGGCGCGTGTAGGTTTCATCTACATTGTCAATGCCGATCAGGTTGCCCTTATCATCAATACCGAGATAGATCACGCCGCCGTCCGTATTTGCAAATGCGATGACCTCCTTATAAATGTCATCGATCATCTGAGATTTATATTCAATGCGCTCGCTTTCATATTGCATATACAGCACCTCCATTGTAGCTTACTTATATTATACTCATATTTTCATGATTTTCAATAGGTCGGAGTGAAAATTCACCTTTTATTCACTCCGATCTGTGAAAATCACTTTTACACCGACTCACCGCCCTTCCGTACTTGCATTTCTGCAAGATTATGGGAGGGCTTTTTGATTTCTTGCAATACCGCCCGATTTTTACGGTCTAAGACTTTTTCTCCGTATATTCAGTTGACAAAGAAATTTGTCGGAAATATTGAAAGGAGAAAGGAACTCAACTCTGCATCCCGTGAGAGCATCCAGAAAAAGCTGGAGATTCAGCGCAAGCTTTCCGAGCTGGATGAGCTTCGCCGCACCGTAGATTCCATCCCCGATGCCGTAATCCGGGAATACACCGAGCAGAAATATGTGCATCACGGTCGAATGAATCAGGAAATCTGAGGCAATACTACTTTTGAAAGAGAGGAATTCTATGGCAGAAATCAAGGAAATGAAGCCGGGAATGACCGAGCAGAAGAAGCAGGCTGTCTTTGAACAGCTCTGGCTGACTTATTACAACGATACGCTTTTTGCAAAAGGGATGATTACGGAAGAACAGCGCAATAAGATGCGTTTGATGATTAAGAGCCGTACTGCTGCAAAGGCGCGATAAAATAAATAGGGCGGCAATCGTGAGATACGGTTGCCGCCCAAACTTTTTTTGACAACTTTTCAGATCATCTTGAAAAGTTCATTTGTTTGCGATATAATATTAACAGATGATGATACAGCGAACTTTTTAGAAAGGAACCATTATGGATATACATTCTGTCAGACAACAGTTGCGGATGAAAAGCATCTACGATATTCCGCTTCGGGTAACCTACTATGCCCGTGTTTCCTCAGAATCGGATGAGCAGCTGAACTCTCTGGGCAACCAAATCAGTTATTACGAGGATTTCATCAGGAAGAACGCTGCGTGGACATTCGTGCAGGGATATATCGACGAAGGGCTGTCCGGTATTTCCACCAAACGCCGTGAGAATTTCAATCGAATGGTAGACGATGCCGAGACCGGTAAATTTGATCTTGTCATCACGAAGGAAATCTCACGCTTTGCCCGTAATACGCTGGACTCCATCCATTATACCAGACAGCTACTGAATGCGGGAGTCGGTGTCTTTTTCCAGAACGACAACATCAATACCTTTGACGAGGACTCCGAGCTTCGTTTGTCCATCATGTCCTCCATCGCACAGGACGAACTGCGGAAGCTCAGTTCTCGTGTGAAATTCGGGCATCAGCAGGCAATCAAGCAAAACGTAGTGCTGGGCAACAGCCGCATCTTTGGATATATCAAAAAGGATGGCCGTTTGGTTGTAGATGAAGATCAGGCTGTGATGGTTCGGCAGCTGTTTGAGCTGTATGCCACCGACGAATACTCCATGAAACAGCTTGAAACACTGTTCTGGGAAAAGGGATACCGTAACCACAACGGCAAGAAAATAGCCCACTCCACCATGTCGGGCATGATTTCCAATCCTAAATACAAGGGCTACTACGTGGGCAATAAGGTCAAAGTAGTGGATATGTTCACCAAAAAGCAAAAATTTCTCCCGCCGGAGGAATGGGTCATGTTCAAGGATGAAACCGGTGAAATCGTACCGGCTATCGTTTCCGAAGAATTGTGGGAGCAGGCTAATGCCGTACTTCGCAGGAGAAGCGAGGATGTGAAGAACCGTCAGGGTGTCTGTAATCATGCCAACCTTCTGACCGGCAAGCTGTTCTGTACCCATTGTGGTACACCTTATTACCGCCGTGACTCCGTGGATCGGCAGGGTAACAAAAATTCCAAGTGGGTCTGCTCCGGGAAAATCAACAATGGCAAAGACAGCTGTGATTCCATCCCCATTTATGAAAAAGAACTGATTCCTCTGCTCTTTGAGGTGTTCCGTGATACAAAAGAAGCCTCCGCTGCTATGCTGGAAGAATACGAGCGGATGTACCGTGCCATGACCAGCGACAGCAATATTGAGAAGAAAATCGAGTCAGCACAGGCAACCATTGAGCTGACTCTGAAAAAGAAAAGCAAGCTGCTGGAATTGGTTGCGCTGGATAGTATCACTCCCGCTGATTTTAAGTCCATGACGGCACAGTGCAACGCCGACATCAAAGCCGCCGAACAGGAGCTTGCCGAGCTTCGGGAGCAGCAGGAATCCAGCGAGGAGTTTCGCAGCAACATGGAGCGTATCCGCAAGGTGCTTCGGGATGCCGAGCGTGACTGTCAAAACGGCGAGATCACCAAGGAATTTATCGATACCTTTATTGATAAAATTTTTGCTACGCCGGAGGGTGACGGCACTATGCGGCTGGACATCAAGATTTTCACGGGTGAAAGCTGCGAAAAGTATCTGCAAAAACTGAAAAGAAGGGCAAATCCCGAAGGTTCTACGGGTCACACGTTCAAGAAGATGATCGAGGCTTACGAGCAGGGTCTGCAGTAACGCAAACAGGGCGCTCTTTCAGAGCGCCCTGCCTTTTCATTTTTATACTATTTCCTGATTAGAATCTTAATTTTAATCAGGAAGGCATCGCCTGACGGCGCTGCCTGTTTTGTGATT